>Ga0182739_1000430_pt1 | contig 56226 bp, 48 predicted proteins | sample eDN5th30CBELigBY_FD_128873 | JGI IMG/M metagenome (GOLD analysis project Ga0182739, IMG submission 128873) | Enriched backyard soil microbial communities from Emeryville, California, USA - eDNA 5th pass 30_C BE-Lig BY (version 2) (version 2) | ecosystem: Environmental > Terrestrial > Soil >... | reverse complement strand
TCTTCTGCTCGTTTGACTCATCTCCGATGACATTTCTCCCGGTGTCATCTGTTATGAGGCAACGTTGCAATTCCTCCCTTCACAATGACCCTTCCCCGGTGTCATTTCATTTGAGGCAATTCGCATTGACCCGCCCCGCATGATCGGGGCTTGACCTCCCCCCTTACCCGGGGGAGAGTCGTTCTTTTCTCCGCCATGAAGAAAATCGAAGCCATCATCAAGCCATTCAAACTCGAAAGCGTCAAAGACGCCCTCGCCGAACTTGGGATCGAAGGGATGACGGTCAGCGAAGTCAAAGGCTTCGGCCGTCAGAAAGGCCACCCGGAGATTTACCGGGGAAGCGAATATACGGTCGATTTTCTGCCGAAAATCAAAATCGAGGTGGTCGTGGTCGACTCCCTGCTGGAAGCCGCCTGCAAATCGATCATCTGCGCGGCCCAGACGGGCAAGATCGGCGACGGCAAGGTCTTCGTCAGCCAGGTGGAGACGGCGATCCGCATCCGCACCGGCGAGCACGGCGACCACGCGGTCTAGCCTCAATGCTGGTCACTTGGCGGCACTGGAGGACCTCCGCGTCGTTGGACTTGGGTAGGGCCTTGTTCCCGCTGCCACCTCTTGCCCCCACGGCGCACGCGGAGGTGCGCCCTCCAGGCGCTCCCGCGCCAAGGTGGTTTTAAGTGAACAGCATTGGGTCCGGACCGGTTTTTACAGCGCCTCCTGGTTGACCCACTGCACGGCGAAGCGGACCATCTCGGGCGCCGTCTTGAAATTGAGCTTCTCCTTGATGTGCGCCCGGTGGCTTTCGATCGTCTTGACGCTCAGGCTCAGGTCCTCGGCGATCTGGCGGGTGCCGTGCCCCTGCCCGATCAGTTGCAGGACTTCGAGTTCACGGTCTGAAAGGATTGCCACCGGCGAGCTGTCAGCCATCGACTTTCCGTCGATCGCCTTGCGCATCATCTTGTCGGCGAGCTTTTCCGATACGTAAATCTGCCCATTGAGGATGCGCCGGAGTGCGCCGGTCAGCTTTTCGGTCGCCTCCTGTTTCATGACGTACCCCTTCGCCCCGGCCCTCAGGGCCCGTTCGGCGTAGAGCGATTCGTCGTGCATTGAAAGCACGAGGATCGGGAGATCGGGCCACTGGGCGACGATGTTTTTGATCAATTCAATCCCGTTGGTCCCCTGAAGCGTGATGTCAACGATCGCGAGGTCGGGTTGAAGGGAAGCGATCGCAGCCATTGCCTTGCGCGCGTTTTCAGCTTCGCCGCAGACAACAAAATCCGACTCACCATTGAGCAACTGCGCCAATCCCTGGCGGACGATCGGGTGATCGTCGACGATGAGAACTTTAACCGTGGTTTCAGACTTTTTCATGGAACGTAAGAGAGAAGAGGAGTCCGGGCGGGCAAACGGAATACGAAAATTCACGGGGTTGCGGTCCTGTTAATTCTTTCGATTTGATCTTTTCCTTTTCCGCGATCGCATGGCCCGGCGGACTGCTTTTCCAGTGGAAAAGCTCCTCCCCATCCTGTTTGGGATGAAATCCGTTTCCTGGCTCAAAATCCGGGGAAAAACGCCCGCTTTTGACGGATCACTCCCCTTCCGGGCTCCGGTACCGTACGCTCATGGCTTCCTCCAACGCAAGCCAAGGGAACCCTGTTCCCCTTCTCATGGTTTCCCCCATTCCCGAAGGGCGGTCCATGACGTAAACTCGGAGCGCGAAAAAAGGAGCGACCGCCCGGCGAGGCGCAGGCGTAATAGACCAGCGATGGCGCCCGTTCAACAAGGAAAGGATGACTTTGAAAATGGCCATGAATGCTCTCCCCAAATCCCTGACCCGCAAGGCGAAGCTCAAGCTCTTACAGAAGCTTGATGAAGGGTCCATGTGGGCCTCGCTGGATGAAGCCCGGCACTGCGTTCTCTGCGAGCGGACCATCTGCGGAGAGGAGATCGCCGTCATGTGGGACGAAGCGGGGACGCTCCGGCTGGCCTGCCCCACGCGGGGATGCCGCGCGACGCCGAGGGAATGGCTTCACCCCGGCAATCCGTTGATCGACGAAAGCGCCTGGCACGACTGGGTTCGCCTGCTCGACGGGCTTTGCGACAGCCCCGCACCCGCGCCCCACCGCCTCGGCAGGCGCTTCCGCCCCTCCGACCAGGCTCCCACCCGGCTCGGGATGCGCCTGGGCCGGTAGCGCCCATTTCCCCCGCCTCCCTCACCCGTTCTTGCGGCGGACCCATTCCCGCAACTGGATCGGGTCGACCGGTTTGAGAAGGTAGACATCAAACCCGGCCTCCAGCGCGGCGAGCCGGTCGGCCTCCTGCCCGTAGCCGGTGATGGCGATCAGCCGGACCCGCCGGGACAACGTTTCCGACGCCATGAACTGGCGGGCCACGGTGTAGCCGTCCACATCAGGCAGGCCGATGTCGATCAGGACGACATCGGGCTGCATCGCCAGCGCCCGTTGCAGCGCCAGCGAGCCGCGCGAGACCCTTTCGACCACGTGCCCCCAGTGAGTGAGCAGGCGGTGAAGCGTGGCGGCGAGGTCGTCATGATCTTCCACCACCAGAACGCGGCATGGCATCGTCCCGCCGATCTTTTCGACCACGACATCGGGCTCCTCTTCCAGCACGGCGGGAGGATCGGCCAGCGGCAGGTAGACACAGAACTCCGATCCCCTTCCCGGGCCGGCGCTCCGGGCCTGGACCCGGCCGCCATGCAGCGCGACCAGTTGGCGCACCAGCGCCAGCCCGAGGCCGAGCCCCCCCTTGGCCATCGGCCGTGAACCGTCGACCTGCACAAACGGCTCGAAGATCTGCTGGAGCGCCTCCGCCGGGATGCCGACCCCGTGGTCCTTCACGCAGAGGCGGGCCTCGGTGCCTTCGCACTCCAGCATCAGCGCCACCGGTTGGCCCCGGCCGGAATATTTGGCCGCGTTGTGAAGCAGGTTGCCGACGACCTGTTCGATCCGGACGGGATCAGCTTCCACCCAGAGCGGCACGGCGGGGAGAATCACTTCAAAGGGTTGGCCCCGACCGGAAAAAAGTTCGTGCGCCGTACGGGTCGCCTCCTGGACGGTTCTGGCGAGGTCGATCGTTTTCTTGTGGAGAGTGATCTTCCCCCGGCTCACCCGCGAGATGTCGAGCAGGTCTTCCATCAGGCGCGACATATGGTGAACCTGCCGCTCGATCAGCTCCAGCGCGTCGCCGGAATCGCCGGTCTTGAGCAGTTCCACGGCGTTGAGGATCGGCGCGAGCGGGTTGCGCATTTCATGGGCGAGCATCGCCAGGAAATGATCCTTCATCTGGTTGGCGCGGGCGAGTTCGGCCTCCTGGCGGCGAAGCTGTTCGTCGAGGTGTTTGCGCGCCAGTTCCGGAGCGAGGTGCGCCATCACTTTCGCGGTTTCGTCGAGCATCCGCCGGGCTTCCGCCTCGGGCTCGTCGGTTAGGAAGGCGAAAATCACCCGGTCGCCCTCCTCGCCCGCCAGCGGAAAGACCGCTTCGCCCAGGGAAAGGCGGGGATCGTACTCCATCGCGCTCCGGCCGTCGTCCCAGGCGCGGCGGATCAACGCTTCGCTCACGCGGTGCGAGTGGCCGTTGCCGCCGGGACTGCCGTTACCGCCGTTTCCTCCATTGCCGCCGTTTTCCCCGACCGGCAGCAGCCCGAAATGTCCGGCAGGTCCGGTGCGCCTTCCCTGACAGATCAGCAGGCACCTCCCCTCATCTCCGCTTTTCATCCAGGCCGAACCTCTCCCCCACCCGACCTGGTTGCACAACCCGTCGAGCGTCGCCTGAAGCGCGCCGGTGACATCCGGCGCCGTTGAGATCGACGACGCCAGACGGCAGGAGAGCGCCTGGAGCAAATCGCTCTGTTTGCGTTTCATCAACGCCTTGGAGAGGATGCGCGAGGCGCGGCGCAGGTCGGCATAGGCCATCGTCTCCTGCGCCAGTACGGAAAGGATCTCCAGTTGCTCGCGCTTCAGGCCGTTGCGCGGCTGGGTGTCGAGGACGCAGAGGGTCCCGAGCGCATACCCTTCCGGAGTACGGAGCGGGATGCCCGCGTAAAAACGAATCCACGGGTACGACTCCACCCGCGGGTAGCGGGAAAAGCGGTCGTCGGTGAGAACGTCGGGGATGACCAGCGCCTCGGGAGAAAGGATCGTGTAGGAGCAGATCGCTTCATCTCGCGGCATCTCCTTGCCCGAAAAGCCGACGTGCGACTTGAACCATTGGCGCTCGGCATCCAGCAGCGAAATCATCGCCATCGGGGTGTCGAGCAGGTAACTGGCAAGGGCGGTGATCTGGTCAAAGGAAGGTTCGGGTTCCGAGTCGAGGAGGTGATAGGAACGGAGGGCACGAAGTCTTCCTTGCTCGTTGTGGGGGAGCGGTGCGCTCATAGAAAAAAATGAAGAAGGGTTCCGACAGGCCATGTTTTTGGATGGAGGCAAATTCCCGGAGCACCCTCTCCTTTTTGGGGAGCGGGGAGAAAAAAGAGCGTGAAAAGTTTACCGGCGTAAGAGATCCCCTCCAACACCCCTTGATTCGAAGCCGCACGGTCGCACGCGCGCGGCAGCTTCATCCCCTTCTCACGTGGGGGAAAGACCGCCATCCGCACGGGGCGGGATGAAAGGGACGGAGCACCCTGATCAGGCGCCCTTTTCCGGCGGGGCCGATTTCAGCTCCGCAAAGTACATCTGCCCGGTGCCGGTTTGCAGCGTTCCGGCGATGACCACGCGCACCAGGTTGCCGACCTGCGCCCGGGCGTGGTTGACGACGATCATCCGCCCGTCGGGCAGGTAGCCGACCGCCTGGTGGGGGTCGCGCCCCGGCTTGACGAGCATCACTTCCAGTTCCTCCCCCGGGCCGATGACCGGCGCAAGCGCCAGGCTCAGTTCATTGAGGTTGAGCGTGGAAACCCCGGCGACCCGCGCGATCCGCCCCAGGTTGGCGTCGTTGGTCAGCAGGCGGACGTTGAGCATCCGCGCCAGGGTGATGAGCTGGTCGTCCACCGAGCCGCTCCCTTCGTCGGGATCGGAGGTTTCGTGGATGGTGACGTTGAGGTCGGGGCGCTTCTGCGCTTCCTGCAAAAAGTCGAGCCCCCGGCGTCCACGGGCTCTTTTAAGGAAATCGCTGGAATCGCACAATGCCTGGAGTTCATTGAGCACGAAGCGCGGCACCACCAGCGCCGTGGAGACAAACCCGGTCTGCGAAAGCGCCAGCAGGCGCCCGTCGATCAGCACGCTCGTGTCGACCACCACGGGGTGGTCCTCAAATGCCGCACGGCCAAACCGGACGTACGGGATCAAAAGGGAAAATTCATCGCGATGGCTCCGGATGGCGAGCATGGTGCCCAGATAGCCAAAAAACGAATAAAGCCCCAGCCCGATGACCCAGCGGACATCTTCGCTGGTATCGCGCAACAGGTCGGAAGCAAGCAGGAGCCGCGAGACGGCGAGGCCGAGCAGCAGGCCGAGGGTCGCCGCGGAAAAAAGCCGGAGCGAAAACCCTTTCAGCAGGCGATCAGCCAGGACGATGCTCAAGCCGAAAATGAGCCCCAGTCCGCCGCCGATCCAGGTCGAACCGGCGACAATCCCGCCGACCCGCATCCCCATGACAAAGGAGAAACAGATGAAGAGAACCCGGAAAAGATTGACCGTGCGCGGGGAAGTGACCACAGCCTGCCATTATTGACGAAAACGCCTCCGATGAGAAGCCGGAAAACGCCCCTCTTTCCCTGCGATCAGTTCCGGGGAGAGACCGCCTTTGCCCTGCGGACCGGCACCAGCAGCGGCTCTTGCTTGGGAGCGCTGTCGCGGTAGAAGAGGATGCCGTGGCGGCGGATGTTGGAGATCAACGCGCTCAGGTTGCTGGCCACTTCGCGATTGGAAAGAAGCATGGGGATGGTCCCGCTGCCGGTCTGGGCGGAGACGAAGACCCGTTCGGCGGCCTTGATCGCCTCTTCGGTCGTCTTGACCGCGCCGCGAACGTCGGCGATCGCCTCGCGGATGTCGCCCGCGGCCTGGTTGGCGGTGTTCATCGTCTCATTGGCCGAGGCCATCGTCTCCTTGCCCGCGACCATCACTTCCTGCACGGTATCGACCGCCGTCTTCGCTTTTTCGATGACCGATTCGATCCCTTCGGAGGCGGTGGAAATGTTGTCGGTCGTGGTCTTGAGGCTGGCGAACGACGCGCCGAGGTTGGCGAGGTTGGTGTCACTGAGCAGCTCGGTCTGGACCTTCTCGATCGTTGCCTTGAGGACATCGAGGTTTTCGGCGAGTTTCTGCATCGCGATCTCCCCCTTCTTGGCGAGTTCGTCGAGCCCGCCCGGCTTGATGCCGGTGATCCGGTCGCCCGGCTGGTAGACCTGCGCCGGGTCGGCCGGGTCAAATTTTGCGGCATCGAACCCTTCGGGCGGGGTGATTTCCACAAACCGGTCGCCCATCAACCCCGAACTGCCGATTGAAAAGGTCGATCCCTTGGGAATCTTCATGTTTTCCCGGATCAGGAGGCGGATGTTGACGCTCCCGATATGGGCGGGGTCGACCTTCGGCTTTTCCGCCACGCGCCCGACAGCGGCGCCGGAAAGGAGGACATCCGAGTTCTTCAAAAGCCCGCTGGCGTTGCTGAAACTGATGTGCAGTTCATAAACGTCGGACAACCCCTGCCCGAGGCGGCCAAACTGCACCGCCATGATGGCGATCGCCACCAGGCCGATGAAAACGAAAAAACCGACTTTGAGTTCGAGGCCTTTTTGATCACTGCTCATAAGGAAAATTTTTTAGACGACTTCATGGGAACGGCCGTGGACGAAATCGCTGATCAGCGGGTCCTCGGAAGCGACCAGTTCCGGGAAGGTACCATAGAAATAGACCTCCCCCTGGTAAAGGTAGGCCACCTTGTCCGCGATGAAGGCGGCGCTTTTCATGTCGTGGGTCACGACGATAGATGTCACTCCCAGCCGCTTTTGCAAGCGCCGAATCAAATGATCGATGGAGTCGGAGACCACCGGGTCAAGCCCCGCGGTCGGTTCGTCGTAAAGGACGCACGAGGGGCTGTTGATGATCCCCCGCGCCAGGGCGACCCGTTTTTTCATGCCGCCGCTGATATTCTCCGGTTTCTTCTCCTCATGCCCGGTCAGGTTGACGACTTCGAGCGCCTCGGCCACTTTTTTGGCAATCACCGCCGTGTCGCGCTCGCCCCCTTCCCGCAGCGGGAAGGCGACGTTTTCCCAGACCGTCATCGAGTCAAACAACGCGCCGCTCTGGAACATCATTCCGATTCGTTTGCGGATGGCCAGCAGTTCCCGTTCGTTGAGGCCGACGATCTCCTGCCCGGCGATGGAGACCTCCCCGGAAGTCGGGGTCATCAACCCGATCAGGTGCTTGAGCAGGACGCTCTTGCCGCAGCCCGAACGGCCCAGGACCACGAGGGTCTCGCCCTTGATCACCTCCAGGTTGACCCCGCAGAGGATCTTCTGTTCGCCGATCTGTTTGTACAGGTCGCGGACGGCGATCTTGATCTCAGGCTGTGCGTCGGGCTGGGTCATCACACTCCGGCAGGGTAAAAGATGTTGAGGACCATGGTCAGGAAAAAGTTGACGATCAGGATGGCGAGCGAGCCGATCACGACCGACTGGGTGGTTGCCTGCCCGACGCCGACCGCCCCTTCGCGGGCCTTGAGCCCCTGGTGGCAGGCGATGAAGACGATCAGCATGCCGAAGACAAACCCCTTGGTGAGCGCCATCTTCACGTCGCGCGCACCGGTGAATTTCAGCATGTAATCCATGTAATAAACCTGCAAGACCCCGAGCAGATTGACCGCCACGAGCTTCCCGGCGACGATCCCCATGCCGACGCACTCGGCCACCAGCAGCGGCATCGAGATCATCATCGCGATCAAGCGCGGGACGACCAGGTAGTCGACCGGGTGGACCCCCATCGCGCGAAGGGCGTCAAGCTGCTCGGTCACCTTCATGGTGCCGATTTCGGCCGACATGGCGGCCCCGACCCGGCCCGCGACCATCAGCCCGGTCAGGACCGGGCCGAGTTCACGGAACATGGAGACCGCCACCACGGCTCCCACGGCCGTGTCCATCCCGAGCTTGTGGAACTGGAAGTAGGTCTGCGCGCCAAAGACAGCCCCGGTGAACGCGCCTGTGACGATGACGACCATCTGCGAACGGTAGCCGACCTCCAGCACCTGGCGGATGGCGAGCCGCCACCGGACCGGCATCGTCACCAGGGAATGGAACGACTCGAAGGCGAGAAAAACGACCGACCCCAGGTAGGTGAAGAGCGTTAGAAAGGAGCGACCTAAAAAGCGGATCAACAACATTCGTGTTTAACAGGCACACGGCCCTGGTAAAACAGAAAGCCGCCGGGAAAGAGTGAAAGTCTTACCTCTTTCGCCGCTCCCGGGGGCGAGGTCAATCCCGAAAGCGTCCGGGGCGGCGACTTTTTCCCTTGCCGGGCGGCGGACGCGGAGGTTTGCCCTCCAGTGACCCGCCAACGTCGCTGGCCTGCTGGAGGGTTGGCCTCCGCGCCGACCGTGGCGTGGGACCTGGGTTCACCCGTTTGCTCCCGGCTACATCAAACCCTGCGGTCGACGGGGGTCCGCCCCAGGCGCTCCCGCGCCGGACTTCGCTCGCACTTTGCTTTCGCTTTCACCTCAAACCTCCGCCCGATAGCGGCGGCGGTAGGCGTCGGGGGTGAGGCCGGTCTGCTGCTTGAAAAAGCGGTGGAAGTATTGGGAGGAGGAAAAGCCGCACTCGGCGGCGACCCCGGCGACCTTGTACCAGGTCGATTGGAGGAGGTTGCGCGCCCGCTCCAGCCGGATCGTGTCGCGCAACGCGGTGAAGGAAACGCCCGTCGCCTCGCGCACGACATGGGCGGTGCGGGTCTCGGAGAGGCCGAGGTGCCGGCCCAGCTCGGCGAGGCCGGGGTTTTGCCGGAGGTTTTTTTCCAGAAAAAGGCGAATCCGCTCCCCCCGAAGACCAGGCGAACTTTCCCGCGAGAAACGCAAAGTCTCCAGGGACCGCGTCAGGTAAGCCTGAAGCAGTTCCGCAAGGCCGAGCAATTGCCGCCGTTGCGACGAAGTAAGCCATGGAAGCTGAGGGTTATCGTTTTCATGAAAACGATATTGCCCGAGATAGGCCATGGCAGCGAGGCGTTCGTCGAGGATCACCGGTACGATCACCTCTCCCGCTCCGGCGTGGCAGGTATGCTCGAAGGGGCGGCGCTTTTCCATGCAAAGCACGGGGACGCGCCGCAGGTCGCACTCGATGCAGTGAAGAGTGCGCGTCTGCTTGACCTCCATGCAGAAGCGCGACGCGTGCAACTGATAGCGGACCGCCACCCTTCCGAGCACGGTCTCCACCTTTCTGCGGGCATCGAGAACCTTGATGCAGAGTTCGCCCCCGGTCGCCCGGTGGATCGACTCCAGGGCTTCGGCGACTCTCTTTTCCTCAGGCATGGTGCTTGATCATGGTAAAAACAGCAGGATTATACACCTTTCCGACCGTATCGACCACTAGATTTGAAAGAACAAGCGGCGTTACGATATGGGCATGGACGCTTCCCAGCCCTCTGAAACCTTTCGCCCGATTTTTGAAGAATGTTTTGATGTCGCCATCTGCGGCGCCGGGTTCATCGGCTTTGCCGCAGCCTGTCGGCTGGCCGCCGAAGGCCGCCGCGTGCTGCTTTTCGAAGCAGGCGGCGATCTGTTGTGGGAAAGCACGCGGGCGCTGGAGAACGATGCGGCTTCCCCCCTCCCCCGCCCCGCCTGGGAGGCATGGATCGGCGACATCGTGGCGCTTTCGGGAAACAATGGGCCGTACTTTGAACCGGCGGCGACAGAGGCGTTTGCCGCGCGGCGGCTTTTTTCAGAAACGCCCCGGATCGCCACGCTGCTTTACGCGGTGCCGGTAGAGGCGGAACAGCGCGGCGATGCGCTGACCCGATTGACCGTGGCGACCAAGAGCGGATGGAGATGCCTCCGGGCGAGGCAATGGGTCGACGCGACCGAAGAAGGACTCCTCGCCGCGCTTTGCGGGGTTTCGGGCCGACCGCGCCTGCCGCAACAGCGCCGGGGCAGCCTGGTGGTGCAGGCGTCGGAGCCTGAGCCATTGGACGAAGCGGCGGCGGCGCTTCCGGGGGTCGAATGCCTCCCTTCCGTGCGGACGGGGGAACGGCGGTTGCGCTGGAACGCGGAGGGCGAGCCGTGGCATCGCAAAATGACGGCGATTGCGGGCGAATTGCGCAACCGGCTCGGCGAAGAGAGCGATTTTTTCATCAGCCACGGCTCGATGCGCGAGTTTCCGGTTTACGCGGCGGAGGCGGCGGGTGAGATCGCGGGTCTGCCGGAAAACCTGACCCTCCTCTCTCCCGCGTGGCGTAGCGAAGGCGTGGCGACCCTCGCGGATCGCTACGAACTCGGGTTTACGGGGGCGGGCGATCTTCCGGCGGAGCCAAAAAGCTCCTTTGTACCGGATGAAAGCCATCCGCCCGTGCTCCATCGTGTGCCGGAAGAGACCGTGACATGTCAGGTCGCCGTCGCCGGAACGGGAACGGCCGGTGCGGTCGCGGCGATTGCGGCCGGGCGGGCGGGAGCCGAAACGATCGCGATCGACCTCGCCGCTTTTCCCGGCGGGATCGGCACCGGCGGCGGGATCACCGGTTATTTCCACGGGGTTCCCGGCGGTTTGCAGGACGAGGTCGACCTGCGGGCACAACAACGGACGCTCCTGCTGACCGGTAAAACGCGACCATTGCGGAGCTGGCACCACGAAGCCAAGAAAATCGCGTTGCTGGAGCTTTTTGAGGAAAGCGGCGTCCGGTTCATCGGCGGGGCGGTGGTTTACCGCGTGGAACACGACGGCAGGGGCCGGGTCACGGAAGTCTTCGCCGCCGGAAAGGGGCGCATCATCCGGCTCGCAGCCCCGGCTTTCATCGACGCGACGGGCGATGGCGACCTTTGTGCGCTGGCAGGGGCGGAATCGACCCTTGGCCGACCCGGCGACGGGCGCTTTCTCGCTTACAGCCAGGTGGCCTTTTCGTTTGAGCGCGGGAGCAACGGCCTCGTTCCCCGGGCGTTCAACTTCGACGCCGGATGGGTCGACCCGACCGATCCCGAAGACCTCTCGCGGGCGCGGCTCGAAGGGTTGGCCCTTTATACGCAATGGGACTGGAAGGGGGAGACGCCGATCGTCGCGCTCGCCCCGACGCTCGGCCTGCGGCATTCGCGCCTGATCACGACCGACGCCGCCGTAACCCTTGCCGATCTGGTGGCCCACACCCGGTTTAAGGAGAAGATCGGCGTCATCAAAACCGTGGCTGATACCCATTCGGTCGATTTTGAGTTCGAGAGCGACGCGCTCGCTTTTTACTACTGGACCTGCCGCGGTTTCCGTAACCCGCTGGCCTGCGAGATCCCGTACGGCATCCTGCTGCCGCGCGGGCTGGAGAATGTCTGGATCGCCTGCCGCGCTTCGGGGATGGAGGTCGACGCATCGTACGGTTTCCGGATGCAGCGCGAAATGCAGCGGCTGGGCGAAGCGGCGGGGATCGCTGCGACGATGGCGGTGGCGGCCCGGCTCGGCTCCCGGGAGGTCGACCTCGACGCTTTGCAGAGGGCGCTCCGGGCCAGCGGGGCCCTTGCGCCCGACGACCTGCCCTCCGCCCCCTCCTCGGCACAGGAATGGCTTGCCGCGCTGGACGAAGGGAAACCGGGGGTCCATCTCTGGCATCTGCGGCAGGCGTGGGAGAGCGCTCGCGATGAAGTCATGCAACGGCTCGGGTCTCCCGACCGGCGGGTCTCCTTTTACGCTGCCGCCGTGAGCGCCCTTGCCGGTGAGCGCGTTGCCGAAGCCCGGCTGCTGGAGGCAATCCGCGAACGTGAATGCGGCCCGACGCCGGAGGAAGGCCGCGTGCCGGGGGCGTTTGGCGAATGCATCGACCTTCCCTTCTGGTTGCAGGCGGTCGTGCTGCTGCGACCGGTCGGCGGGGAAAAGGCGCTGCCGGTGTTGCGTGATCTCGCTTCGGAAAAAGGGCGCCCATTCAATCTCCTGACAACGCTGGCGCTGACGCTCGAACGGCTCGCCGCCCGACTCGGGCCCTGCCCGGAACTGGCGGAAATCGTGGCGATGCTGGAGCCGGTCGATCCCTCCGCCGCCCACCTGCCCCCTTCGCGTTCCCTCTGGCGCACCCTTTCCGGGGAAGCGCAGAAGCCGCTGCCGAACAACCGCGGCCTCGATACCCGGCAGGACCACGCCTGGCAGCTCGACCTGATTCTGGAACGGACCCGGCGGCATCTGGGGCTCGCCCCGCTGGCAGAGGGCGGACGCCATCGCTGCGACGCGCGGGGGTTTGTACGCCGGATGTTTACTCAGAGGCTGTTAGCCGCAAAGCTGTTCACTTAAAGCGCGCGAGCGCCCTGGGCGGGCCTCCGCGCCCGCCGCGGGGGTTGAGGCCCGAGGCGAAGACACACCTCCCCAAACCGGCATCAGCCCGTTTTCGCCCACGTCGAACGCGGCAGGTTTCGCGCGTGATGGAAAAGGTATTGCTGCGCGTAGCCGCCGTACGGCCCGAAATGGTGGATGCCGAAGGCGTGCAGTTCCTTCAAGGTCGGTTTCTTGCGTTTACGGGCAAAGTAATGGTGCAATAACACTCGCGCGATCCAGACATCGACCGGGAATGCCTTCACCCGTTCGTACGCAAAGAGGAGGACGCAATGGGCGATCTTCGGGCCGACGCCCGGCAGGCGGCAAAGCTCGCGTTCGGCCTCTCCGTCCGGCAGGGCGCGGATCGCTTCGAGATCGACCCTCCCCTCCGCAATCCAGCGCGCGGTTTCCAGCAGCTTCGGCGCGCGAAAACCGAGGCCGCACTCCCGCAGCGCCGCCTCGTCCGCACTGGCGAGCCGCGCCGGGTCGGGGTAGCGAAAACCGCCGTGGCCGATCGGTTCGCCAAAGCGCTCCCGCAACGCCCGCGACATCGCCGTGATGTGGCTGACCTGTTTCATCGCCGAAGTGATGAAGGTCGCCAGGCATTCCCAGGCCGGTTGGCGGACAATCCGCAACCCCCGGCCAAAGGCGACCGCCTCCCGCATCGCCGGGTCGTCGGGAAAGGTGGCGTAGATCGCTTCGAGCGGGTGGTCGAGCGCGAAATAATGGCAGAGCAACTCCGCCGAACCGCCCCGGAAGCGCAACCTTTCCCCTTCCTGGCGGACTTCCACTTCCGTCGTGTCGATCAACCCTCGAAACCCGCCGCCCTCCGTCGGCTCCCAGTGAAACAACTGGCCGGAAGCCATCGTCCCGCGCAGGTCGAAGAGCGGTGCATCGACCGTTTTCCAGCCGTTCTGCGCCTTCTTTTTCAACGGATGAAGTAGCTTAGGTTTTCCAGTTCGATGGCGAGGTCGACATTGTTGACCACCACGCCGTCAGGGACCTGCAACACCGTCGGCGCGAAGTTGAGAATCGCCTGGATGCCGACCGCGACGAGATCGTTGGCGGCTTCCTGCGCCACTTTGGCCGGGACGGTCAGGATCGCCATCTTCACCTGCCGCTCGCGCACGAATGGGGCAAGTTCGCTCATCGGGTAGACCTTCAGGCCGAGATCGACCGCCCGCTGGCGCTCCGCATCTTCGTCAAACCCGGCCAGCACCTCAAACCCCTCCTTCTGGAACCCGCGATAGCGCACCAGCGCCGCGCCGAGGTGCCCGACGCCAACGAGGATCACCGGCTGGAGGCGCGCCGTGCCGAGCACTTCGGTCATCTTGGCGGTCAGGAGCGCCACGTTGTAGCCGAGGCCGCGCGTCCCGAGCTGGCCGACGTGGGTCAGATCCTTGCGAAGCTGGGTCGGCTTGACCCCCGCCGCCTTGGCGAGCGCATCGGAGGAGACGGTTTCAATCGCGTTGGCGTGCAAGCGTTGAAGGGCGCGGTAGTAGAGCGAGAGGCGGTAGACCGCCTTGCGGGGTATTTCCAGCTTCGACATTCGTGAAGGAGTTTGGGCCAAAGTAATCCTGAAAGAGTAATTTAAAAGGGGAAATTTATCCCCGAACGAGGTGAACTGCCGCCAGAACGAGATTAAAAAGGAGAAAAATGACCAGCGGCCGTTCATACCGGAGCGGCCCCGCGCCGGGCCGGGGCTGGCGGGTCGGCCCGAGCAGGCGCGCGATCACCAGCGCCAGCAGAAACCAGGTCAGGAAGTTGCCCAAAGGCGGCCATTCCGGCGCGGGCACCCGCTCCAGCGGCCACCGCCAGTAAAGGCGGACATGGAGCGCGATTTTTTCGAGATTCCAGTCGGTCAGCAGCGTCAGCAACGCCGTCGCCCCGGCGAGCCACCACGGAGGCACCGGCTTGCCATGGCGCAGCCGCGCCAGCACCGCCACGGCGGTGTAATGACTCGAAACGATCACCAGATACCAGAGCAGGAGCACCCCGGGCGGGAAAAGATCGGCCACGCGCAGCCCGAGCTTGGTCGTATAAAGAAAGCCGCCGAGCGGAAACCCGGTCGCCGAATTAAGAAACACCACCGCCGCACAAGCGCCAAAGACCAGCAGCGATCCGCGCCGCGCCTGCGCCAGCCCTTCGCGCGTGATCATCTCGACATAAAGGACCGCCACGCCGAGCACCATCCAGACAAAATCAAAATAACCGAGCACCAGCGCCAGCGCCGCCGCGAGCGGGTGCGACGCCGGGTCGCCGATCCACTGCGAAACCTGATAATGCCCGACCGACCACGGCATGATCCAGAGCGCCAGCGCGCTCCAGAGCAGAAACCACCCCCAGAGCAGCGAGACAAAAACCTGAAGCTGCGGCGTCAGACGGGTTTGGAGCGGTGCATTCACTTGGGGTTTAAAAAGTGGCGTGGTTAAGGGTAGATTGCCGCATCGTGGCAGCCCCGACCTTCACAATCAACCCGGAAGCACTCTTCTACGGCTTCTGTCGCGGAACGGCGCTCGGGATCTCCTCGCTTGTCGCTTCCGTGAGCGTCCTCCACCGGGAACGGACCGCGCTGGAGGGCGGGTGGCTGCTCGCCCCGAACCATATCAGCCATTTTGACCCGGTGCTGATCGCCATGAAAACGCGGCGTCGCGTCGACTGGATGGCGATGAGCGAACTCTTCACCCCCCGCCCGGTCGCCGCTTTTCTCCGGGCCGGGGGCGCTTTCCCGACGGACCGTTCGCGGATCGACCGCCACGCCGTGCGGGAAGCGCTCCGGCGGCTGCGGGCCGGGCGGGTTGTCGGGATCTTCCCGGAAGGGGGCATCCGCACCGGCGCCGAAAGCGTGCTCGCGGGAGCGCCGCTCCGCCCGGGGGCGACGATGCTCGCCCGCCTCGCCGACGTACCGGTGATCCCGTGCGTCATCGTCGGGTGCGAGACTCTCTACCAGCCCCGGCGCTGGCTCCCGTTCCGCCGCAACCGGATCGGGATCGCCTTTGGAGAGCCGCTCCGGGTCGCGCCCCACCTGCCGCCGCGCGCCGCCGCCGAAGGGCTCGACCGGGCGCTGCGGGAGGCGTATCTGGCGCTTGATGCCGAGCTTCGCAATTTATCCCTTCACCCCGCCGAGCCGGATGCCTGAAACAAAGAACCGCTGGCCGACGAGGAAGAGCACGATGATCGGGAGGATCGAAATCAAACTCGCCGCCATCAGGAGCGGCCAGTTGGCCTGGTTGAGATCGACAAAATTAAGAATCCCGAGCGGAAGGGTTTTGAGTTCGTCGCGGTTGATCTTCACCAGCGGTCCGAGAAGGTTCTGCCAGTTGCCCAGGAAGGTAAAGATCCCGAGCGTCGCCAGCGCGGGGGTGGAGAGCGGGAGGATGACGCTCCAGTAAATCCGGAACGGGCCGCACCCGTCGATGGCGGCGGCCTCTTCGAGATCGCGCGGAATGCCGAGGAAGAACTGCCGGAGCATGAAGGTGCCGTAGGCGCTGAAGATCCCCGGGGCGATCAGGGCGAAATAGGTGTCGATCAACCCGAGGCGGCTCAGGAGGATGAAGGTCGGGATGAGCGTGACGGTGGTCGGCACCATCAGCGTCATCAGGTAACAGAAGAACCAGAAATCGCGTCCGCGAAACTCGAACCGGCTGAAGGCATACGCCGCCATGGAAGAGGTGATGAGCTGCCCCGCCGTGACGCTCAAAGCCACCAGGAGGCTGTTCAAAAAATAGCGGGCGTACGGGATCTCGCGGAAAACCTGAATATAGTTTTCAACATGCCAGACCTTCGGGAAGAGGTTCTCCAGCAGGTTGCCGCCGGTGGGGAAAATGCTCGAACGGCTCCCTTCCGCCAGAAGCAGCGCGGGGTCGGTCGTTTTCACCGACGTTCCGAGCATCCAGAGAAAGGGATAGACCATCGTGATGGCGAAAGCCAGGAGGCCGAGCCAGAGAAGGGTGCGCCGCAGCGCGGTCAAACGGCGCACGCGGGGATCGCGGATTTCCCGGAGAGGACGGTGTTGCATTTAATAGTGAACTTTCTTGGAGGTGAACTTCCAGTTGAGCCAGGTGCCGACCATGACCATGAGGAAGAGCACCCAGCTCGCGGCGGAGGCCCGGCCCATGTAGAAAAACTGGAACCCGGTTTCGTAGATGTAGTAACTGAGCGTTGTCGTCGACCCCGCCGGGCCGCCGCGCGTCATGACAAACGCGGCGTCAAACCCGCCCTGAAAACCGCCGATGATTCCCATGATGAGGATAAAAAAGGTCGTCGGGGAGACCATCGGCCAGGTGATGTGCCAGAACTTTCGCCATCCCGGCGCGCCATCCATTTCGGCGGCTTCGTACAGCTCCGGGTTGATGTTTTGCAGCGCCGCGAGGAACAGGACGACGTTCATCCCGCCGACCGACCCCCAGAACCCCATCAGCATCAGCGCCGGTTTGGCCCAGAAGGTCGATTCCAGCCAGCGCGGCCCGTCGATGCCGATCTGGAGGAGCGCGGCGTTGAGGAGGCCGTAGTCGGGCTGAAAAATCCATTTCCAGAGAAGATAAATGCCGACGCCGCTGACGATGGAGGGAATGAAAAAGAGGAGTCGGAAAAAATGGCAGCCGAAAATCTTCCGGTTCAGGACGCACGCCAGCGCCAGCGAGCCGAAGATCGAAAACGGCAACCCGAGAAGCAGGAAAAGGGTGTTGCCGAGGTAAAGCCAGAACCGGGGGTTGACCGGTTCGATGCCGCCCGCCGGGGTCATGGCGAAGCTGACGATCTCGCGAAAATTGTCGAGCCCCACAAACTTCGGCGGGCTGAAGAGGTCCCACGAAAAGAACGCCAGACAGAGCGAGGCAAACACCGGCCCCAGCGTGAAGAGAAGAAAACCGACCAGATTCGGCGCAAGAAAGCTCAGGGTGATCCAGGGGCGGACTTTCATGGGTGGACCTCCTCGCGGGCGTTGTCGCTCGGTCCGGGATAGACTTTCCGGTGGCGTTCCAGGATGCGGTTGATGTGTCGCTCGGCTTCGGAGAGCGCCTCGGGAATGGTGCTTTTCTTCAAAAGCGCGCGTTCCTTCCAGTAGTTCCACTCGGAAACGACTTCGGGATAAACCGCCAGCCCCGGGTTCGGGTCCATATGGTCGAGCATGACGAAAAGCGCCTCAAGGTTCTCCGGCGGCCGGGGCGAAGCGGCGCGGTATTCCCCGTAAAGGGCGGGGCGGCTCGGGATGGTGATCTCAAAAAGATGCCGTTGAAAGGCGGGGCCGGTCAGGTGTTTGAGGAGTTGCCACGCCAGTTCCGGGTGCCGCGAGTCGCGGGAGATGCTGAACGCCCCGCTGGAAGCCCAGCCGAGCCGCTTGCCATGGATGCCGTACGGGATCGGGGCGATGTTCCAGCGAAAGGGCGCACGGTTGCGTAGTTCCGCAAGTTCCCACGAAGTGACGCTGGTCATCGCGACCTGCTGGTTGAGAAACGCGGTCAGGCGGTCCATCGACTCCATGTCCGAGCCGCGCTGGAGGACGCGTTCCCTGTCGATTAATTCGATGTTCTCTTCCAGCCAGCGACGCGCCTCGGGAGTGTTGAGCGCAAAGACGCCCCGCTCCAGGTCGAGAAGCCGCAGGCCATGGTAGCGGCTGTCGAGATCGACAAAGCCGAGCCCGGCGACGCGGGTCCGCCCCGTTTGGGGATCAATGTCGGTCAGCTTCCGGGCGGCGTCGATCAGTTCGCCGATGGTGGCATCCGCCGTCGGGTAGGGACGCTTCGCGGCGTCGAAAAGCTCCTCGTTGTAGGCGATGACCTGCACATCGATGCCGTAGGGGATGCCGTAGAGGTGGGAGCCGGTGCGGTACCAGTTCACCACGGCGGGGAGGTATTCCTTGAGCGAAAAGCCCGGGTCCGCCGCCATCAGCGGGTTGAGATCAAGCAGCGCCCCCCGTTCCGAAAACGAGGAGAACCCCTGCCCGAGCCAAAGGAGATCGACCCGCGCGCGGCCCGCCAGCATGGCGAGCGACTTCACGTAGTAGTCCTTTCCCGGCGTGGTGACGATCTGGACGGAAACGTCGGGGTGCTCCTTGTGGAACTCCGCCACGGCAGCCTCGGCGGCCTTGCGGATCGTGCCGTTGGTGATGAGGACGACGAGATCCGCCTCCCCCTGCGGGGTGCAACTGACCGCACACAGGGAGAGAAGAAGAGCGCCCAACAGGGCTGCCAGATGTTTCATGGGGGGCAAAAAGATCAGGGGATGTTGCTGAGGCGCTGGGTCAGCTTGGCAAACCGCTGGACCTGGGTTTCGTTGCTTCGCGTGCGCTGGTTTTCGGTATAGGGAAGGTGGTAAAAAAGCTCCGGGGAATGGCGCATGAACGGCTCCGCATAGGCGACCCCTGCGGCCCGCCCGAAGTGCCCGTCGACGGTTTCCACCCGCTTGCGGGCGTACGCCCCGTCGTAGCGCTGGCTTTTGATCTGGTCGAGCGCCCGGATCTTGCGTTCGATCACGTCGGTGCAGTCGATGAGCACATCCGCCGTCGGCTGGAAGCGGGCTTCGATATGGTTGAGCGAAACGCCTGCGGCGGGGATGCCCATATAGTAGACCTGCCCGACCTGGTGCGCCTTGCGGGAGTCGCCCTGCCGCGCCACCCGTGCGTAGTAGAGGGCGTGGAGGGTGACCTGCCCCGTAGTGCCGTGGGGGTTGGCGATCCCGCCCCCTTCGTACGGATAATGGGTGATGACCACATCGGGCCGGACATCGAGCACCAGGTCGCCGACCTGGCGGATGATCTTCGGCTCGACCAGCATCATGTCGTCGTCGGTCACCAGAAAACGGACATCGGAAATCCCCATGATCTCGCACGCCGCGAGCACCTCCCGGTTCTTTTCCCGGGCCCAGTGTTGCATCTGCTCCTCCATCTCCTCCTCGGAAAGCTCTTTCTGGCCGGTCAGGAGCTGGTCGAGAAGCACGTTGGCATGGGAGCGGACGCCGTGGGTCATCACGGCGCAGGTCACCTGATCGCCCCGTTCAATGTGATGAACCAGGGTGCCCCCCGCATTGTCAAAGGCGTCGGCGGGGTGCGCCCCGACCAGGAGGATCTTGAGATGGGAGGGAAGGGAAGCGTCAACCGTCACGGGTGTTGTCATGTGGTATACCATTTATAAAATCGGGATGAACGTCAATGACAAAAGAGCCGACATTTCCTTCTTTACCCGCATAATTTTAAACTGGACATCTGGTATACAATAAAATAGAAGAGCACCATGTTCCCCGCTCCGAAATGCTGCCCGCCCCCCGAACGCCTCCGTTCCCGGCCCCGGCGATCGTACGGATTTACCTTGCAGGAGTTGCTGATCGTCATGGTGATCGTTGCGGTACTGCTGGCGATCGCCATTCCGGCGATCGGGACGGCGCGCCGCCGCGCATCGGTGGCCACGACCGCCTCCAATCTGCGCCAGTGCCTGTTGATGTTTCAGCGACTCTCGGTGGACCAAGGGGGGAAAGTTTATGTGGGTGCCAACAGCTCCTGGATTCCGAAGTTCTGGTCAGCCGCCTACTCGTCGGCCTTCCCGGGCTGGGACGACCGGATCGAGCTGCTCAAGGGGTCGATCTTCTATGATCCGGGGGTGGCTTACGATCTGGCTCAAGGCGACAAGGTGGTGCGTTCCTTCGGGATCAACACCGGTATCTATACCATTTCACACTATGCCGGTAAAACGCCCATCTACAACCTGATGCTCTGGAGGCTCAACCGACCGTCGGCCACCGTCTTGCTCGCCTCCACGGGCACCGATGGCGGGACGGTTCCCGTTTCCTCAAACCTGACCCCCAGGGGCATCAACTTCCGCTATTCGGAAGGCAAGCTGGCGGCGATCGGCTATTGCGACGGGCATGTCGCCTGGGCCACGCGCGAGGAGCTTGCGGAGCCGCTCGCCTCCAAGACCCACGGCTTCTGGACCGGGCAGTTTTAGGATGGATACCGTGGGATATCGCGGTCCTTCAGACCGCATCATCGGGTAACCCGGTTACCCGGCCCGATGGGCCGGGCTGAGGAATGGCCGGCCCGTTGGGCCTTTGAAATCTGAAAACGTACCAACGCGCTCGTGGCGGAAATTTCCATCCCAACAAAGACAACTTCGGCATTCTTCTTTTTTCGTCCCTGCCGAATTTCCGCCCCCGGTTTGCAGAGGCCTTGGGCCAACGGCCCAAAATCCCTCAGCCCGGCCCAACGGGGCGTGATACCCCGCCTCCCTGGAGCCACTGACGGTAAAAGGCGAGCACTTCCCGCTGAAACTCCGCATCAGCGCAGAAACCGGGGATCATCGTGGCGGCCGAGCTGAGCAACCCGGCTTCGACCAGCGGAAGCTTCAAGGTTTGCAAAAAATGACCAAAGGAACGACCCACATCGGGAAGGCGAAAGATCTTCCAAAGCTCCGTCAACCGCTCCTGGAGAAAATCGGCCCGCGCCGTATCACCGGAGCCATGGGCGGCCAGGAGGTCGGCATGGAGGCCGGGGCAGAGGTTTGCCAGCGCAGTGACGCAGCCGTGGCCGCCATGGCGAAGGGTCGCAAGCACCAGGCTCTCGCTCCCCTGAAAAAGCCGGAAGGCTTCGCCGCGCGTCGCCAGCGCGATCTTGCGCAGGCGCTCCGGGTCGCCGCTGGTTTCCTTGAAAGCGACCACCCGCGGGTGCCGGGCGAGACGGGCGACCGTCGTCTCCTCAAAGCAGCTTGGCATCCGCAGGTGATGGTAGATGGCGACGGGGATCGGGCTTTCGTCGGCGATGGCGGTCACATAGTCGACGAGTTGCCGCTGGTCGAGCTTCAGGAAAAACGGTGCCATGAAGACGGCGACATCCGCACCCGCCTGCGCGGCATCACGGGCGTAACCGACCGCCTGGGCCGTTCCCGTGCCGCTCACCCCTGCATAAAGACGCCCTTCTGCCGGGGAGGCCTCGCGGACCGCCTCAATCAGCCGCAGCCGGTCGCCCTCGCCAAGCAGCGGAAGCTCTCCCGAAGAACCGAGGACAAAAAGACCCGTGACCCCCTCCCCGTAGAGATGCCGGCAGAGCCGGCGCAGCGAAGCCGCATCCGGCACGCCGGGAGCCGAACAGGGGGTCACAAGAGCAGGGATCAATTCCGGGAGGTGAAGCGATTGAAAGGCGTCAGCAGCAACTTGATTCATTGTGGTATACCGACATTTTATTCAGGTTTTATCTTGTTCATCAAGCCAAATAGCGACTCTTTGAAAAATGGTATTGACACTGGTATACCGAATTGGCAAACTGCGCTGAGCATGGTCACTCCACACGATTCCGTCGCCGAACTCCCCCTTGAAAAGAAGGTTGCGCAGATTCTGTTTTCGGGATCGCTCCCGCCGGGGTCAAAAATCACGGAGCGCGATCTCGCCAGGAACCTCGGCCTGAGCCGCATCCCCGTGCGCGAAGTGATCGCCAAGTTTGTCGCGCGCGGGGTCCTCGTGCGGGGCGACAAGAACCATAGCGTCCGGATGCGGAGCTACTCGCCCGACGAGGTCACCCAACTCTACGAACTGCGCGAAGCGCTGGAAGTGGCCAGCGCCCGGATCGCCTGCCGCAAGGCGACCGAAGCCGAGCTTCTGAAGATGGAGATGATCTGCGAGGAGATGGAAACCGAGGTCGGCCAGTATGGCTCGGTCCACTGGGCCAGCCTCGACCGGCTCTTTCACGAAACCATGGTCAAGGCGAGCCGCAATGCCCGGTTCATCGAGAACTTTGACCTCCTCATCGAAGAGTGCCACTACGTCTTCTACCTCCACCCCGCGCGGCAGGTCCGCCCGAACCCGACCAAGGAATGGATCGAGGAACATATGCGCAAGGTGATCGAAGACCACCGGCTCATCATCGACTGCCTGCGGCGCGGCGATGCCGACGGTGTGCAGGAACAGATCCGCGCGCAGATGCGCAAATCCGCCCTGAGCGCCACGCGCTCCATCGTCTCCACCACCCTCTCAAAGGAAAACTTCACCCGCTAACATCCTTACTCCCCATGAAGCGACTCCCCGCCCTCTCCGCGCTTGCCTTCCTCTTCACCCTCTGCACCGGTGCGCAGGGAGGCGTCATCCTCTCCACTGATTTTTCCAACGGCACGCTCTACCCCTCCGGCAGTGCGATGGGAACGGTAGCCGACGGGCTGGGAACCTGGAGTTTTGCGTCGAGCGCGCGCGCCGTCGGCGTGCCGGACCATGGGCGCGGCATCCGGTTCACCGGCACGAGCTTTTCGGTGTACAACTTCTCCGCGCCGGTGAGCACCGGGTCGATTACCGTGGAGTTTTCCTTCATCCCGATTTCCACCACTTCGGCCTTCGATATTCAACTCTCGGCTGGGACGGAAAATTCCGAAATCGGGCCGCAACTCCGCTTCGGGGTCAATGCGGCTTCCGATGTCACCTACTACGACGGCACCGCGTTCACCACCATTGCCGGGGCCAGCTTCAGCGCCAACGAACTCAACACCTTCTCCTTCACCGCCCATGTGGATGGCGTCAACGCCGGGACATTTGACTTTGCCGTCAACGGAAGCACCGTAGCCACAGGGCTGGTCTGGCGAAACCTTGACCTGGAAAGCCTCTCCATGCTCCGTGTGCGTACGCCCAACAGCGCCGCCCAGAGCGATCTGGTCAGCCTGACGATTTCCGCCGAGGCCATTCCCGAACCGGAAACCTTCGCGCTCCTTTTCGGTGCGGCGGGGTGCTGGGTGCTCTGGCAGGGACGGCGGCGCATGGCGGCCGTGCGGTGCCACGGATGATCCGGATCGTACCACCCCTTTTTGAAAACCTTGACGTGACGACCACCGTTCCTCTTCCACGGCGGACCGTGCTGCGCGTGGCGCTCGTCGCCTCCCTTCTCGGCTGCACCCTGCCCCTCGCCCGCGCCGAGGCGCCCGACGCCCACGAGGCCGCCCGCCTCGAAGCCCGGTGGCGGCAGCGGCGGATCATCCAGAACAACGACGGCGGTGAATCGCGGGTCCCCCCTCGGAAAATCGTCGACGAGGCCGATTTTCTCTCCCTCCGCGCCACGCCGCTCCTCGGTTCGCAGGTCGACACCATCGTCTACGACACCACCGCGGGCACCTTTGGCCGCTTCGCGCACCGGACCCGGGCCGGGGAACGTTTCCTGGAAACACAGGGGCGTTACCAGCACAACCTCCTGCCGCACCTCCAGCGGCTGGGGACCGATCCGCTCGCGATCATGATCCGCTTCGCCAAAACCCACGGGATCGAAATCTTCTGGGGCGTGCGGATGAATGACACCCACGACAAGAGCAACCCGCTTCTCCTCCCCGAACTGAAAAAGGAACGCCCCGACCTCCTCCTCGGCGCACGGGGGATTCCCCAACATGGGCAACTGACCGCCGTCAACTATGCCAAGGCGGAAATCCGGGAGCGGATGTTCGGTTACGTCAAGGAGGTGGCCGACGGGTACGATGTGGATGGAATCGAACTCGATTTCTTCCGGCACCCGGTCTTTTTTCCCGGACCCGCCTTTGGCGGCACGGCGACCGATGCCGACCGCGCCGCCATGAGCGGCCTGGTCGAGCGGATCGCCGCTCACCTCAAGGCGCGCAGCAGGGAACGGGGCCGACCGCTCCTGCTCTCCGTCCGCGTGCCCGACTCGCTGGAGTTCAACCGCGCCATCGGGCTCGATCTGGAGCGGTGGCTGAAGGAGGGGTGGGTCGACCTGCTCGTGACGACCTGCTATTTCCGGCTCAACCCGTGGTCGTACAGCGTGCAACTCGGGCACCGCTACGGCGTGCCGGTCTACCCTTGCCTGAGCGAATCGCGCATCTCCTCCACCTGGCACCCGTTTGCCCGGCGGGGCAGCGCGGAGAGCTACCGCGCGCGGGCGGCAAAGGTCTGGCAGGCGGGGGCGGACGGCGTCTACCTCTTCAACTCCTTCAACGGCCAGGCACCGTGGTGGCGCGAACTCGGCTCTCCGGCGACCGTCATGGAGAAACCGAGGCGCTACTTTGTCTCCATCCGCGGAAAGGGAGCGGAGCGCTTCCTCGCCGGAGGCGAAGCCTACGACCATCTCTTTCATCTCTCGCCCGAAGAACCGCTCCTGCTCAAGGACGGCAAACCGGCGGTGATCCCGCTGGAGGTGGGCGACGAGGAAGGCAAACCGGCAACCCTGCGCCTCAACCTCTCCTCCTCTGCGGGAGACCTGGAGGTCAGGCTCAACGGCACCCCGCTGGAACCGCTTCCCGGGGAACTCGGCTGGCGCGTTTATGCCGTCGCCCCGGGCACGCTTAAAACCGGAAAAAACCGGCTGGAACTCCTGCTCCACGATCGCGGCGAAAAGGCCCTCTTCATCGGGGAATCGGTCGAGGAAGCGCTCAAGCAACCCCGTTGGACCCTGCCTTCGGGACGGGTCGCCATCTCCGCCATGGAAGTGCGCCTGCTCAAGGGGGAACCGGGATTGAAAATCCGGCTTCTGGCCGGTGCGGGAAGCGGGGCGAGGATCGAGTATGCCAGCGTCAGGATGAACCAGCGCGCCGGTCTGGAAGAAGCGCCCGCCGGTTTTTATGAACGGGGCGGCTATGTCTACCCGGCCAACTGGGAAGCCCCCGGCGTCTACTTTGCCCGCGGCAAACGGGAACTGGAGTGGGAGGTGCCGATCGACACCGAAAAACCGGGGTTCTACGTCCTGCGGGTCGTCCTCGTCGGTTCCAGAAAGGGGCAGATGGTCCGCGACGATCGCCTGATCCATTTCCGGATCGGCGACGGAGCGATCCATCTCTTTTCGACCCCCTCGGGCCTGCGCGATCTCCACCTGGAGATCGGCGACGGGCCCGGGAAACCGGTCAGCCGGGTTACTTCCGCCCAGGCTCGGTAGCGTCCCCGGGCTGCGAAGGGGAAGCGCCGATCACCTCCGCGACCATCGCCAGAAGCTCCGACGCCTGGTACGGCTTGCGCAGGAAACGGGTCACCCCGAGGGCGGCCAGTTCCTGAAGACGCGCCTCGGACTCGAAGCCCGACGTGGCGATAATCTCCGTCGCGGCGTCGACCTGCTTGATGGCCCGGGCCAGCACCACACCGTCCATGGAAGGCATGACGAGATCGGCCAACACCAGCTTGAAGGAGGAAGGGTTGCCGATATAGGCCGCCATCGCCTCCATCCCGTCGCACGCGGTCACCACCTTGTAGCCGTGGCGGGTCAGGATGGCGGTGACCATCCGGCGGATACCCGGTTCATCGTCCACGACGAGGATGATCCCTCCCTCCGCCCCTCCCTGGGCAGTCGGCTTCCGTTCTTCCGATGACTCTCCAACCGCAGGCATATACACGGTAAACGTAGTTCCCGCCCCAACCTCGCTTTTCAAATCGAAAAAACCGCCATATCCCTTGATGATGCCGAGCACCGTCGGCAGCCCGAGCCCGGTCCCCTGCCCCGGCGCCTTGGTGGTGAAAAACGGCGTGAAAATGTCGCGCTTCATCGCCTTGGGAATCCCGACCCCGGTGTCTTCGACCGAAATCACCACGTAACGCCCCGGCTTGCCCTCCGGAAAGGCGGCGGCGGCATGGCCGTCGAGCACGCGGTTTTCCGCGCGGATCGTCAACTTTCCTCCATGAGCCATCGCGTCGCGGGCATTGATCACCAGGTTGAGCAGGATCTGGTGAAACTTGGTCGCCTCGACCAGGATTTTCCAGAGATCGTCCGCCACTTCGCTGACGATCGTGATCATCTTCGGAAACGTCTGCCGGATCATCTCGGCGATTTCCCGGATTACCACCGCCGGAGCAACCGGCGCACGGTCGCCCTGCACGCCGCGCGAAAAACTTAAAACCGCACGCAGGAGGTTCACCCCCCGCTGTGCGCTCTGTTCGATCGTGGAGAGAAACTCGCCCCGGCTTTCGGGCGAAAGCTCTTCGTGCAACATCGCCGCCGACATCATGATCGGCGCGAGGATGTTGTTGAGATCGTGGGCGACGCCGCTCGAAAGCGCGCCGATGCACTCAAGCCGCTGGACCTGGAGCAGCCGGTTTTCCAGCTCCTTTTTCTCCGTCACGTCGGTGAGATAAACCAGCCAATACCCCGTGTCCTTGACTTCGAGCGACCACGGCATCAGTTCGGCTTCGACCAGGCTGCCGTCGCGCCGCCGGTGGCGGATTTCCATCATCCGGCCCTCCCTGAACGGCTTCGACCGGGGCTGATCACCGAGATCGTCAAACCGGCGGCCACGCCACTCCTCCCGGGAGTAGCCATAGAGCCGGACGGCGGCGTCATTGACCGAGGCGATCACCCGGTCCGGGCGGCGGAGCAGCAAAATCGGCGCGGGACAGCTCTCAAAAAAGAGCTGCCAGTAGGCCAGACACTCTTCACTGCCGACGGGAACCAGTCGCAGCGGCAGTTCCTCTCCCCCGCGCTCTTCATTGGCCGCGCCGCTCATCGACTTCCTCCCGCCGTTGCCGCAACCATCGGCTGTCGCAACAAAACAGGGGGGCCATACCGGCGCTCACACCGTCCGTCGCGCGGTCGGGCAAGGGAAAAATCTACGTAACTCATGAGGATGGGTGATGGCAAAGCGCAAGGGATGCAACGAAAAAGGGTCTCTCTTTTTTCGCAAAAACAAAGACCCTTCCGGCACGATATCGACACGGTTCCACCTCCAAAAAGACCCCTGACACTGTGAGGTCCACCCTCAAAACCGTGCGATCAATGAAGCCGCTCCTGATCAACCAGGCGCTTCGTCGGCGATTCCCCTGCTCTCCGCCTTATCGTAGGCTTAGGATAAGCATAAAACCTGCCGGAGCGCGATCAAAATGATCGTCGAAAATCACTTTTTCATCGTGGCCAACTCCTTTGGCCGTGGCGACTTAGGGCGTGTTTACGAATTTAAGTGAGAGGCTTCGTTCCGGAGGTTGCCCGGCGCGGAGCCTTAACCCAATTCAGCCACCTAAAACCCGCCCATCTGAAGCGCGCGCATCGCCAGCCAGCCGAGAAGCGCGCTGATCGGCAGGGTCAGGACCCACGCCCACAAGATCCGGTGGACCACGCCCCACTTCACCGCGCTCAAACGCTTGGTCGCGCCAACCCCCATGATGGAGGTCGTGATCACGTGCGTGGTCGAGACGGGGATGCCGAGGTGGGTCGCCGTCTGGATGATGATCCCCGCCGTCGTCTCGGCGGCAAACCCGTGCACCGGCTGGAGGCGGACCATCTTGTGCCCCATGGTGCGGATGATCTTCCAGCCGCCCGCAGCGGTTCCGGCGGCCATCGTCAAGGCGCAGACCACCACCACCCACGGTTCGACGGCAAACTCAGGCGTGTAAAGGAACCCGAGCCCCTCGGGCAGGTTTTCGAACGCGCCCGACTGCGTTCCGGTAAAGAGCGCCAGCGCGATGATCCCCATCGTCTTCTGCGCGTCGTTGGAACCGTGGCTCAACCCCATCCAGGCGGCGCTGGCGAGCTGGAGTTTTCCAAAAAGATGCTGCACCAGGTAGGGGCGCACCTTGCGGAAAAGAGCCACCAGGATCAGCATCAGAATCCCGCCAATGACAAAGCCGAGAATCGGCGAAGAGATCATCGGGATGACAATCTTGGGCCAGAGCCCTTCGGCCGTATGCTTGATCGGGTCGACAAACGACCAGTGAAGGACCGACCAGTCGCCCTTGGCCGAGGCGAGGGCCGCCCCGCAAAGCCCGCCGATCAGGGCATGGCTGGAGCTGGAGGGAAGCCCGAGCCACCACGTCAGGAGGTTCCAGATGATCGCGCCGATCAATGCGGAAAGGACCGTCGCCATGGTGATCGCCGTCTTGTCCACGATCCCCTGGCCGATCGTCGTCGCCACCGCCGTCCCGATAAATGCGCCCAGCAGGTTGAAAAACGCCGCCATCGCAATCGCCTGCCGCGGGGTCAGGACCTTGGTGGAGACCACCGTCGCGATGGCGTTGGCGCAGTCGTGAAAGCCGTTGATGTACTCAAACGCCAGCGCCAGAAGAAGGACGAGCAGGAAAAGCGTCATGAGTATTTGAGCACCACTTCAAAAACCACGTTTCCGGCGTCCCGGCAGCGGTCGATCGCCTTTTCGAGCAGTTCGTAGATGTCTTTGAGAAAAATCACGTCCTTGGCGTCGGCCGTTCCCTGGAAGGCCTCCCGCAACAGGGCGATCAGGAAATTGTCGGCGTCACCTTCGATCGACTGAAGCAGCGCGTATTGGTCGGAAATCTCCTCGACGTGCGGATTGGAGCGGAGCGTGCCGACGAGGCTCGCGACGATGCCGATCGCCTGTTCGAGCATGGCGAACTGCTTTTCGATCTCTTCGACATGGCTGATGAGCGGGCAGATCAAAAGGCGTTCGGCGATTTTTTCCACGTTCTTGGGAATCCGGGAAAGCGAGTTGGAGAGCGCCTCGATATCCTCCCGCTCCAGCGGGGTGATGAACGTCTTGCAGAGTTCCGCCGTGATCTCCTGGGTGATCCGTTTGTGTTTGCGCCGGCTCTGGGTCAGTTGCTCCTTGGCTTCGCGAAACGCCTGCTCGTCGCTCATGTGGGGCAGCGCCTTGCCGAGGATGGAGGCGCTCAGGCGCGCCTGTTCGGCGCTCGACTCGAGCAGAAGGTAGAATTTGTCGTCACGGCCGAATAGTCGCTTGAGACCTTTTAGTAGATTCATCGCCCTCGTGCTCATACGAAGGGAGAGGGTGCGTGTAAACTTCATTTTCAAAAAACATCAAGGGGGTCAGTCAACAAATCTTGACAATTTGTCAAGATTTGTTGACTGACCCCCTCTGAAAAAAGAAAGGGTTGCCAGCCGCCTGCTTTGGCGATAGAAACAAGGCTCCTCTCCCCGGAGCAAATTCCACGACTTGCACCCGAAGCCTTGGTGCGGGCTGAAAAAAGAGGGAGCGGAGCGTTCCGTCGGCAGCCTGTCTCAAAAGCCGAAGGCAGGTCGGTTCAACGCTTCCTTACTCTTTTAGCCTTACACTCACACGTTTATGTCCGTTTTAGTTGGAAAAAAAGCCCCGGGGTTCAACACCAGCGCCGTCATCAAAGGCACCATCGTCGATGGCTTTACCCTCAAGCAGTTCGAGGGGCAGAAGTATGTGCTTCTTTTCTTTTACCCCAAGGATTTCACCTTCGTCTGCCCGACGGAGCTTCACGCCTTCCAGGCGAAGCTGTGCGAATTTGAAAAGCGCAACGTTGCCGTGCTCGGCTGCTCGACCGACAGCGCCGAAACGCACTGGGGATGGTCGCAGCTTGCGAAGTCGCAGGGGGGCATCCAGGGGGTCGAGTATCCGCTGCTGGCTGATACCAACAAGACGATCTCCTCGGCCTACGGCGTCCTCAACGGCGAATACGATGTCGATGAAGAAGGCAACCTGACCGCGACGAGCGAACTGATCGCCTACCGCGGGCTTTTCCTGATCGACCGCGACGGGATCGTGCGCCACCAGTTGGTCAACGACCTCCCGCTCGGCCGCAGCGTGGACGAAGCGCTCCGGATCGTCGATGCGCTCCAGTTCTTCGAAAAGAACGGCGAAGTCTGCCCGGCTGACTGGAACGTCGGCAAGGAAGCGCTCACCGCCGATTTTGCGGGGGTTGCCTCGTACCTCGCCCGCAATTAAATTTTCTCATCACCCCATCCGGGCCACCCCGCCTTTCCGGTTTTTTGACGCCGGGGAGGCGGCGTGGCTCTTTTTTTTGATCATCCGCTGGCAGGGAGCCCGCCGGGTCGCTATGGTCATCCCCGCAACGAAAACCCCAAATGAACTCCGGTTTTTTTGACAAACTCATCGAACGGCTCGGGCGGATCGGCCCCGAAGATGTCCAGAACTACCTGACGCGGCTCGCGAGGGAAAAAGGTTTCCTCGAGATGATCTTCAACGCGATTCAGGAGGGGGTCATCGTCACCGATGCGCAGGGGAAGATCAACTACGTCAACGAAGCCGCCTGCCGCCTCTTCGGGCTGACGCGGGAGGATTGCCTCGGGCGGCTCATCTCCGACCGCCTGCGCGGGCTCGACTGGAGGGAAGTCACCCAGGGGGGCGAAAAGGTGATCAGCCGCGACATGGAGGTCTTCTACCCCGACAACCGGCTGCTTAATTTCTACGTCGTCCCGCTCGTGGCCGATCCCGAACGCCGCAACGCGAAGCGGCGCAACCTTTCCGATACCGACCTCGCCGGGCATGCCGTCATCCTGCGCGACATCACCGAAACCCGCCGGAGCGCCGAACAGACGCTGGAGTCCGAGCGACTCTCCGCGCTCACGCTGCTGGCGGCCGGGGTGGCGCACGAGATCGGCAATCCGCTCAACTCGCTCCACATTCATATGCAGCTCATGGAACGGCGGCTGCGCAAACTCCCCAAAGAGGTGGGCGAGCCACTCCGGGAATCGATCGAAATCGCCCGGGAGGAGATCACGCGGCTCGACTCGATCATCAACCAGTTCCTGCGCGCCATCCGTCCCACCCCGCTCGAAACGCGGCGCGAGAACATCAACCGGATCGTCAGCGAATCGGTCTCCTTTCTTGAGGCGGAGATCGCCGACCGGGAGATTTTTGTCGAAATGGAGCTGCACTCCGAGCTGCCGCTCCTGGAGGTCGACCGCAACCAGCTCAAACAAGCCTTTTACAACGTCATCAAAAACGCCTTTCAGGCGATGAAGGGGGGCGGCACGTTGCGCATCCGCACCGACAAGGACGACACCTTTGTCACCATCTCCTTTTCCGACACCGGCGGCGGCATTTCGCCCGACGACATGAGCGGCGTCTTCAACCCGTATTTTACCACCAAGGTGAACGGCTCGGGGCTCGGGCTGCTGATCGTGCGGCGGATTGTCCGCGCTCATGGCGGCGAGATCGATCTCGTGAGCACCGAGGGGGTCGGGCTGACGCTGACCATCCGGCTTCCGTTCTGCGACAACCGGGTGCGCCTGCTCGGTCCGCCCAGCGACCCGAACCCGCCTGCGGACGCCTCATGAATTTCGACGACGCTCCACCCCCGGCCCCGCCGCTCCCGGCCCCCTCCTCCATCGCCGCGCTGCCGAGTCGCGACCGCCCGCGCGAGAAGCTGGCGCGGTGCGGCCCGGAAGGGTTGAGCGACTCGGAGTTGATCGCCATCCTCCTGCGGACCGGCCTGCCCGGGGTCAACGCCATTGAGATGGCCCGTCGGCTTTTGAGCCGCTACGGTTCGCTGGCCGCGCTGGCCCGCGCCCCGGTTGCCGAGCTTTCGGGCATCAAGGGAATCGGCCCCGCCAAGGCGATCCAGCTCGCCGCGGCGTTTGGCCTCGGTTCCCGGCTGGCTGCCGAAAATTTCGAACGGCTTCCATTCAATGAAGCGGGCCAGGTCTACCGCTACCTTGGCCCACAGATGCGACTTCTGGAGCGCGAATCGTTCCGGGTGCTCCTCCTTGACACGCGGCGGCGGCTCATCCGCATGGAGGAGGTCTCGCTCGGGTCGATCAATGAGTCGATCGCCCATCCTCGCGAAATTTTCCGCCCCGTGCTTCTTTACAGTGCTTTTGCCGTCGTCGTCGCGCACAATCACCCTTCGGGCGATCCCTCCCCGGGCAAAGAGGACCGGCGACTGACGCGACGCCTCGCCGAAGCCGCCCGGATCCTCATGATCGAACTCTTTGACCACGTCATCATCGGTTCACCCTCGCAGGAGTACCCCTCCGGGTACTTCAGTTTCCGTGAATACGGCTTGCTTTAGGGCGTGTTTACGAATCTAAACTTTTTAAGATGAGCCACATTCACCCCACCGCCATCGTCCACCCCGATGCGACGCTCGGCAGCGGCGTCACCATCGGGCCGTACGCCGTTGTTGAAGGTCCCGCCGTCATCGGCGACGGGTGCGCCATCCAGGCCCATGCCGTCATCACCGGTCATGTCGTCATGGGGCACGGAAATACGATCGGCTACGGCGCGGTCATCGGGGCTGATCCGCAGGACCATGCGTTTGACCCATGCACCGAAAGCCGGGTCATCCTCGGCGATGAGAACCGGATTCGCGAATATGCGACGATCCATCGCGGCACCGCGCCCGGAAGCGCCACCCGCGTCGGCAACCGCTGCTTTCTGATGGCGGGCAGCCATCTGGGGCACAACGTCACCCTGGCCGACCGCGTCATCATCGCCAACAACTCCCTGCTCGGCGGTCATGTCGAAGTGGAGAGCGACGTCTTCATCGGCGGCGGTTCGGTCTTTCACCAGTTTGTCAAAATCGGCCGAAACGCCATCATCCAGGGGTTGAGCGCCATGAGCAAACAGGTCCCGCCCTTCCTGATCGGGTGCGAATGCAACCATGTGGCCGGGATCAACGTCGTCGGCCTGCGGCGCAGCGGCATGAGCGCGGAAGAACGCAGGGAGGTCAAGGAAGCGTTCCTCCTCCTCTACCGGAGCGGGCTCAACACCACGCAGGCACTCGCCGCCGCAAAGGAACGGACCTGGGGCGCAGCCGGCACGGCGTTCTTTGAGTTTGTCGCCAACGCCGGTCGCCGGGGCATCTGCTCGCTGAGCGAACGGGCGGCGGGTTGATCAAGGGGCCGCTTCCGCATCCGGAGTCGCTTCCGCGCCGGAAGCCCCGTCCGCCTTTGCTTCAGGCTCCGCCGCCGGGGTTGCCGAAGTTTCCGCTGCGGGGTTGACCTGCAACACCTCGCCGTCGGCTTCGATCCGGAAGATCGTTTCGCCCGGTTTCATCAGGTCGAGCCGGTCGCGGGCGATCGTCTCAATGTACTCGGGGTCGCTTTTGAGCAACTCGACCGCGCGGCTGTTTTTGGCAATCAAGGCCTCCTGCCGGGCGACTTCCGTGCGAAGCTCATTGAGCCGGCGGGCCTGCGCCTTGCGCTGGTTCAGGATCGGGAGAAACGCCACGACCGCCCCGACGCAAAGAGCGAGGATGATCGTCGCCACCACCAGGCGGTTGAGCACCGGCCAGACACCCGGGTCGCGTTTCCGGAAAGAAGCAGCCTTGGCTTTCATGGGCATGGAAATGTCGAAAAAAAGGGGGGAAACACGGGAAATCCCGTGACTGCGGGGCAGGATAGCCGCAAAGGCAGGCGGTTTGCAAAAGAAAAGCGGGCATTTCTGCCCGCGCCCGAGTTCCGCGCTCTCCGGAAAAAGGACCGGGGACCGGTAGGCCCGATCCGAATTCCGTTGCGAATGACAGCCGGTTTTTTTACTCAAGGGGGATGATTGCGCCGCTCTTTTCCATTTGCAGAAACTACAGGAGAATCCGTCAACCCGCCCTTGCGCTTTCGCTGTTCCTGGTTGGTTGCGCCCTTTCCGCCCACGCGGAAACCTTCGAGTACCAGAACGGGGAGACCCGGAGCGAAGCAATCGTCCTGAGCGATGCGAACAACGAGCTGATTGTCGATTCCGGGACGGCCACCCAGGCCGGAGCCATCTCGGTCCAACCCGGGGGGGATGAAATTTTTCTCTACAAGGAAGGCGATGGCGGGTTGATCTTCTCCGCTCCCGTAACGATTCCCGTGGACAACTACTTCTCCATCCATGGGGGGAGCGCCACCTTTACCGCCGCCGGTTCGCTGATCGACTACCTGACCATTGACAACAGTTCGGGCGGGGTTGCGGTCGCGCGGGTGACCGGCAGCGGAACGGTGGAAAACGGCACCACCTATATCGCCAATGACGGCGAAGGGAGGCTGGAGGTGGTCGGGGGCGGTTTTTTCGATGCTTACAGCACCAATATGGGCTACGCGGCCACCGCATCGGCTTCCATCCTGGTTTCCGGAGCCACGTCCCTTTTCCGGACGGAATACCTTGAAATGGGCGATGGGGGCCAAGCCGAAATCACCTTAAACGAAGGGGGCCGGCTGACCTTCACCTCGGAAAGCGATCTGATTTATCTCGGCACGCAGGAGACCAGCCACGGCACCCTCAACCTCGGCAACGCCTCCGGCGAAACAGCGGCGGCAGCGGCGGGGATTCTCGATGCGACCGGGCTGGAAGGCCGCACCGGCGGAGGGACGCTCGTCTTCAACCATTCGCAGGACGATTACGCCCTCACCCGCGACGGCACCGAGGGCGGCGATGCCGTCCTTCTCTCCGGCAACATCGCCCTGCGGGTCGAACACGGCACGACCGTGCTGACCGGAGCGAACACCCATACGGGCGACACTACCGTCACCGGCGGCACGCTGCGCCTGAGCGATGTCGGCGCGTCGGCTTCCGTTCTCGGCACCGGCGGGCTGGAGATCGAAGCCGGGGGCAATGTCGAAGGAAACGGCACCGTGCTGGGGGACGCCACCGTGGCGGGTCGGCTCGCCCCGGGGGAATCGATCGGGCAACTGAACTTTGATGGCGATCTCACCCTCGAAAGCACGGCGGTGGCGGTCATGGAGATCGGCAGCCTCTCCGGGTTTGACGTGATCAACGTCAGGGAGGCGTTCACCTTTGGCGGCACGCTGGAGATCGCGTTCACCGACGGGTTCACCCCGGAGCCCGGCGCTTCCTTTGACCTCTTCACCTTCGGTTCCCGCTCCGGCGACTTTTCGCAGATTCTTTTTGAACTGCCCGACTACAGCGGGACGCTTTCGTATAACGGCGGCGTGGCGACATTGACGATCGCCACCATCCCGGAACCGTCCGCGGAAGCCCTTCTTATTTCACTTCTGGCAGGAGCCGCCCTGTTCGCCCGGCGGCGCAGCTACTCCCGGCAGTAAAGCTGCGTCTCGCCCACGCCGAGGGTTCCGGGGTCGGTTTCGCCGGTGGCGGCCAGCAGGTTTCCGGCGGCTTCTGTAAGCGCCTGCGGCAGCAACACCGGTTCCGCCCCGAAGTTGACCAGTACCGTGTAGTGGCGGGCGTCGGCACCCGGCACCCGCACGCCGCGCAGGCCGCTTTCGTGCAGGGAAGGCCCGGTTTCCACGGCGACGGCCCCGGCGGCAACTCCGGCCGTCTCCGTGGCGTCGGCTCCTGAAAGGACCGCCCAGGCGGCATCGAGCACCACCGTCCCGGGAGCCACCAGGCGTGGTTCGACCTCGGCCGGGAAGCAGACTTCCTCGACATGGAGCGACTCGAACGTGCCGCCCCGGCGCAACGGTTCACGGTGGATCGACAACTCCTCCGCACCGGCGATGCCGACCACCCCGAGCTCTCCCTCAATGCACGCCCAGCGGCTTCCGAGGTCGAGCCGTTCCTCCCGGGGCGCAGGGGCTTCCAGGGTCAGCGGTCCGGCTCCCGTCTCCAGCCGCCGCTGGAAGCCGTTGTAGAGATCGTTCGGGAGGTTCAGGTGCAACCCCTTCACGGTTTTGAGGAGCGTGTACCGTTGCGGCGTCGTCCGGCAAAACTGGAGGCCGACGACGGTCCGTTCATCGGGCAATGCGGCAAAAACGAGCGCGTGGTGCGCCGCGTCGCTCCCCTTCCACCCTTCGAGCAGGAAGAGATCAGCCCCCTCCACCAGGCGGCCGCGGGTCAGAAAACCGCCCGGAAAGGAGGCGACCGCGTAGCCGTCAAGCTTGCGGGATGGTTCCGGGTGCTTGGCCGCCCCTATCGGGTGATGGGCGAATTCCACCTTTCCTGCGAGGTTATACGACCACTCCGCGAGATGATCCCCGCCGGGAGGCAGGCACATCCCCTGTGCCAGCCCCTGGGCGCGCCACGCAAAGGAGGCGAGCCGACGCGGGCTTCGAACGAAGGCCGCTCCATATTCCGGTTCGGCCCAGTCGAACGGCGGCGGTGGTTCAACCGGGGCCGCCGGGGCTTCCAGCAGGTCGCCGTACGCCAGCAGCATCGCGAGGACGCAGGCGCGGTCCGACTCCAGCCGGGCATGGTAATGGAGATTGGCCCGCCGCAGGGGGGCGAGCCGTCGTGCGAAGAAGGAGCCATCCCCGGAGTAGCGCGCCTCCCCCTCAAACAGCTCCATCAGGCCCTCGACTTTGGGCCAGGCGGCTCCGTCGCCAAGGCGATCGGCCGCGTAAAGCAGCGCCGGAAGCAGAAAATCCTGGCAATAGGCGTAGCGGACCCGGGTATCGCCGCCGATGCGGGCCAGCCGCCCGTGTTCGAAGACGAGTTCGCGCGCGAATTTCCAGAGGTCGGCCTGGTGGTGGTGCAGGCTCTCCGGCGCGGGTTGCCCTGCTTTTTTGAGATCGAAATGGAGCAGCGCGGCGTTGCTGAGGCAGATGATCATGTAGCCGACGTTGAAGTAGCCGTGGTGATCGAGCGCGTAGTGGGGAAAGAAATTCGCCCCCCGGTGGCGTTCGCGCAGCGGCACCCCTTCCACGAGCCGTTCCTCCCCGGCATCCGCCGCCACGCTCACGCCGTTGAGCATGAAAAGGTGTGCCCGTTCGCGCCAGGCGGCAGCGTCCGGGTGCTCGGGGTAGAGCGAGGCGACGCGCCAGAGGAATGCGCCGTTCCAGAGGTTTGACTCCGGGTCGTTCTTTCCGCTGCTGCCCCAGACATCGCCATGAATCCCCTTCTGCGCGCCACGGTGGTAGTCGTGGAGCAGCCACTCCGCCTCGCTGCAAAGCACCCGGCGCAGCGCCTCGTGGTCGGCATCGGTGAAATCGGTTTTGAGCAGTTCGACGCCGAACATCATCCGCTCGATCCCGAGCACGCTGATCCAGGTATGTCCCCAGCGGCTGCCGTCCGAGCAGCTTCCGGAGCCGGAACGGTGCGCGGCGAGGTTCCACCGCAGGGCGGCCAGGGCGCGTTCCCGTGCCAGCGCGCGCAATGGCTCATCACACGAAAACCGCGCCACCGCCGCCGCAGCGGCAAGGTACTTCTGTTGCGTCTGCACTCCCCAGCCGTTGAAGCCGGTGCCGTAGAAACCGAGGGCCGGTTCGCCGGGCAGGGCGATCCAGTCGCCTTCGGCATACCGGAGCCACTTTTCGAGAAGCGCCACGGCGCGGCGGTGAAGTTGCGTCTTCCGGGCGGCGAACGAAGAGGGAGCGGCGGCAGTCATCACCGGAAGGTTATCGCCTTACTTCGGGTCGGGATGCCAGAAAAACAGGGGATTAAAATTGGCTCACGGTGACATCACCCCCCTGCGGCGCACGCGGAGGTGCGCCCTCCAGGCGCTCCCGCGCCAGTGAACAGCCTTGCGGCTAATTGAGCCGTTGCGTCTTTTTCTTGGCGTTGGAGGCCTCTAATTCCTCGGGTACCGCGCCGACCATGCGCGGTTTGAGATCCAGCCGTTCAAACGCCTGTTCGATCTCCGAAAGCGTGAATGTCGGCTGGTCGGCTTCCAGATAAACGATGTCGTGGTTGCTGTCGACCTTGTAGCGCAGCCCCGGAATCGCCCCCAGGGCGTGGTCAAGTTCGAGGATTTTGTCCAGATCGCGGACACCAGCGGCGTAGATTTCGAGTTCGATCATTCCGGTTGTTCTGAAATTTAAGGGGGTTTAAGGAAAGAGAGGCTTGAAAAAAAGGCGGTCACAAGGGAATCGCCACCGGCCTTTGCGCCCGGCTTGTCGATTCACGCCGCCAGCCGCGATTTTCCCTTTGCGGAGAGAAACCGATCGCCGCCGGTTCGTCAAGCTTTACCCGCAAACCTCCGACGCGCCAGAAACGTGACCGCCGCCCCTGTCCCGAGAAGGAGAAGGGTGCCGGAGGGCTCCGGAATGGCGGAATAGACGAGGTAGATGTCGTTGTCGACCTGAGCGAAGGAAAAACTCCCGCCGGTGAGGCTGAAGTCGTTGCCGAGGGAGTCGGGCGAGATCGAGCCGATCTGGAAGATCGCCCCTTCGACGAGCGGTGCGGTGGCGTTGTCGAAAACGAGCCATTGCCGGTCATCCGCCCAGAAGGCATCGGTGAAGTCGACCCCGCCCTGGTCGAGCCGAAGATGGAACTGAGCGCCTGAGGAGATCGAAAGCAACCCTGCGGTAATGTCGATCCCGTCGAACATCGTTCCCCGGCCCGTGGTGGTGTTGCCGGTCAACCCGAAATGAAAGCTGGCGCCGGCCTCCAGCGTCAGGCCGCCGGTGTAGGTCTGGATCGAAGTGGAAACGCCCGCCGTGCCGTCGCCGGGGGAAAGGATGCCTCCGGCCCCGATGGTGGTCGCCCGCGCCACCGTGCCGCTTCCCCCGAGAGTCCCCGTGTCGGCGACGCTCAGCGAAGCGGCGGGGGCGGCGGTACTGGCATGAAAGGTGGAGTTGATGAGCAGCGTGCCGTGGTTCTGGACGACGGTATTGCCGTTGAAGGTGGTGGAGAAAACGGTCGAGTTGCCCGCAAAAACGGAGACTCCGCCCGCTCCTTCAAAGGTAATGTTTCCGTTTCCCTGGAAGACGGCATTCCCACCGTCCCGCTCGAAGATCAACCTCCCGCCCTCGACCGTAATCACCGTATCGGAAGCGAAGTTGACCCGTCGGATAAACGTCACATCCCTGGACCCTCCCTTGTTGATCCGGGCTGATCCGCTGGTCATCTGCAAGGTCAGGCTTTGTGAACCGCCGCCGCCGAAACTGAAGTTCTTGAGGTCGCCATATCCGACATTGAGAATCCCCACGGAACCGTTGCTGACGCTGACATTGCCCGAGGTGGACGAGAAATCGACATGGGCCGTATCGTCGGCGCCGGGGTGGCCCGTACCGGGCGACCAGTTGTCGGAATCGGTCCAACCATTGCCGGCTTCGCTTTCGCCCGTCCAGGTAAACTCGGCGGCATGGAGCGGGGCGGGCACACCGCCCGACAGGATCAAAAGGCCCAACGAGGCCAGGCTGTATTGACAGATTTTGGGTAAGAAACGTGTTGCCATGGTGGGACTCCGGATAAAAAGACCAATCAGGGAGGGAAGGTGGAGGTCTCCAAAGAGTTAACGCCGGGACATGGCGGGTGGCAATAGCTGCACTTGACATAAATTATCCCTGATTGATAAACTGATACGAAGTTCGGCTTATGACCCACATTCTCACAGAAGTCCTGCTGGAGCCGCCCTTCCAACGTCTTGCGGAAGCGATGACGATGATCTCCCTGCCGTTGCACATCAAGGCGCTGCAATCTTCCCGGATCATTTTCATCCTCAATGGCAGTTGCCTGATCCGTGTCGGAGAGTGGGGTCCCCAGGTCTTCCAGAAGGGCGATATTCTTTTTCTTCCGATGGGCACGATCCTTAATCAGGAGGAACACCGCGAAGGCAAGCCATCGACCAAGGCATCCCGCAACCATCGCCTTTCGCTATATATCCCGCCGGTTGAAGGTGGGACGGACGATCCGCTCGCAGCCATGCTTCAGGAGCAGATGACCAGCCTGCGCTTGCTCCCCCATAGCCAGACCAGCGCCATCCGGAGCCTGATTTCGGAAATCCGCCACGAGGCGCAGGCTTCGCTGGCAGGCGCTTCCATCAAGATCAACGCGCTGGTCCGCTGCCTGGCCCTCGAAGCGATCCGGCAGATCGACCAGGGCAACACCCGCCACCGCGCACCGGCCCGTTCGCGCTCCTACATTGCCAATCAGGCCAAGGAATATATCAGCAAGAACTTCCACCAGCCCCTCCGGCTGGCTGATGTCGCCTGGCACGTCAACTTGAGCGAAGAACACCTGTGCCGCCTGTTCAAGGCTGAGACCGGCATGACGCTCTTCCATTTTCTGACGTTCTACCGGATCGAAGAGTCCAAGGACGCGCTCATGCAGTCCAACCGCTCCATTGCGGAAATCGCCACCAAAGCCGGTTTCTCCTCTCCTGCCCTTTATTCCCGGCAGTTCAAGCTGCATTCCGGAATGTCGCCCAAGGAATACCGCCTCGCCTACGGCGGACGGTTTGGCCTGGCCAACACCTACGGCAGCAGGATGTAGGGCGCTCAAGGCATCAAGCAGAGCCAAGTATCATCAATCAGGGCTATTGTGAAGCGCGAGCGCCCTCCCGTATGCTATCGGTATGTTCACCCGCTTGCTTTCCCGGGCCCGTCGTGCCGGTTGTCCCCCCAAAAAAACCATGTTGCGCCGCCGGGTCGCGCTGCTCCTTTTTGCCCTCCTGCTCCCGGGGGCGGCGTCGGGGCTGGGGGCGGAGTATTTCGTGGGGAAGAAAGGTAGCGACCGCAACGACGGGCGAAGCGTTGAAAGCGCGTTCCTGACCATTGGCAAAGGGGTGGAGGCGCTGGCGGCGGGCGATACCCTGACCATCGCCCCCGGCGAATATTTCGAAGCCGTTTACCGCGAAAACCTCGGCAGCGCGGAGGCGCAGACCGTGATCCGGGCCGCGATCCCCGGGACGGTCCTGCTGCAGGGCGATGTGCCGCTTTCAGGCTTCAAGAAAGCCGAAGGCTACCGGTTTATCTACGTAGCCGACTTTGAGGGGGAGCCGCAGATCGTCAATGAAACCGATACCCTGACGATGTTTGACCCCGCGCCGGGCCTCCGGGAGCTGGAGTACCACACGGGGCTGTACTATCACGACGCCGAAAAGGGGAAGCTATATATTTCGACCTCCGACCTCAAAGCGCCGGAGGAACATCGCTATACCGTTTCGATCACCCACGCCAGCGGGCTGCACCTCGTCGCGCCGCAGCGCGTCCTCATCGAAGGGCTGGCGGCGACAGGCTTCAACACCGGCGCCTTGATGTCGAGCCGGGAACAATTCGGGACGATGTGGGGCTTTTACCTCAAAACCGGAAAGGGGTGCATCATCCGCAACTGCACGGCCTATCTCAATGGCAGCGGGATCGGCATCCAGAGCAACAGCGGCGGCGCAGCCCACAAAAACAGCACCGAAGGGGGCGGCAATCTGGTCGAGCGATGCACGGCGTACGGAAACTATTCGCGCTCCAATAGTTCGGGCGGAAACATCGCCATCTACTTTCCCGATGGTGACGAGATCCGCGACTGCACGGCCTACCGGAGCGTCCGCAACGGCATCCGGCTCTACGGCGGCTTCCGGGGCGACCCTTCCCGGCTGGTTCGCAACCTGGCCTGGGCCAACCAAATGGGCAACCTCTGGGTCAAGGGAGCCAACAACGTCACGCTCGGGAGCGCAAGGGAGAATATCGGCGTTGGCAATGTCAACATGCGCGTCTCGGAACACGGTCTGGTCGGCGGAAAAAATCGCTATGCGAACAGCCAGCCGCCGAGCGAGATCTGGCTGGCTGGCGAAAAGAATCTCGACCGCAACGCAGAGTTTGCCGATCCCTACCATTTCGATTTCCGGCTGCAATCGACCTCGCGCTTCCGGGGGGCTGCGCCGGGCGGAAAGGACCAGGGCCCCTTCCAGTACCAGCCCAATATCTTCTACGTCAGCCCCGACGGGGACGACGCCGACGACGGGCTTTCCGTGCGAAAGGCATGGAAAAGCCTGGAACGGGCCCTCCGCTCGCTGCGCCCGGGGGATACGGTTTACCTCGAAGCGGGCCTGTACCCCGGTGATGTCACGCTCAAAGCCGGGAGCACAGGAAAAGAGGCGATTTCGATCAAGGGACGCGGCGCAGGGGCGGCGGTGCTGACCGGTTCTTTGGAGATCGACTCGAGCCACGGCCTCCGGCTGGAGCGGCTCGGCTTCCGCAGCGGCGTGAAAGTCCGCGGCGGTTCGGACATTGCATTCAACAACTGCCGCTTCAACGGTCCGGAAAAGGCGTTGAGCGCGGATGGTATCGATGGCTTGCGGGTGACTCATGGCAGCTTCACCGGTTTTTCAAAAGCCGCTCTGGAACTTGGGAAAGACTGCACGAAAGTCTTCCTGCAAGGCAATCTCTTTGACAACCGGAGCAGCCCCGCCGTGGTTTGCGACGCCTCGTCGATCCTTTACAGCGATTACAATAGCTACCACGACGGCGAAAACGCCTGGAGCGCCGCGGGATCAAAGACCGGCCTGAAAGCGCTTCAGGCTACGCATGATGTTTACTCCCAATGCCTGAGCCCGCAATTTGTTGAAGAAAAAGCGGGGCCGCGCCTGGCGAATGCGGTCCTTTTTGCCGCGGGCGGAGGGCTTGGTACTGGCATTGGCATTCATCAGGAGCGTAAAGAGGCGGCGCTGAACGTCTTCGGGCCGGTCGTCCATTCAGTGAGCGACACCACAGCCAACCTCGAATGGTGGACCTCCCACCCCGCCACCTTTGAGGTGGCCTGGGGCAGGACGCCCGAATGCGAAAACATCGTCGAGCATGAAGTCACGACCTTCGGCTCCCTGAGCCTGACCGGGCTTGAACCCGGCACGCCGTATTATTTTGTGATCCGTTCGGGGAGCATCGACCGGGCCTTGAAGGAAGGCCCGCTCGAAGCCGTCGCGCTCCACCGGAAGCCGATCTCCTTCACCACCGAAGCGACGGCGCGGACGCCCAAAACCTACTACGTTTCCAACGAAGGCAGCGATGCGAACACCGGCTTGAGCCGGGAGGAACCGTGGCAAACCGTCAGCCATGCCGCGGAACGGGTCCATGCGGGCGACACCGTACTGGTGGCGGCGGGGCGCTATCAGGAGACCGTCCGCATCCGTACGACCGGCACGCCGACGGCCCCGATCACCTTTGCTCCGCTCGACGGGGGGCGGGTGGAGTTTGACGGCAAAGGGCGGTCCCTCATTTCGGCGTTTTCGGTTCAGGGGAAATCGCACCTCCGGCTCGACGGCTTTTATTTCAAGGATTTCAGCCATTTCGCAGGAACGGGCGTGGTGGATCTGTACAGGGCCGATGATGTCCGCGTGACCCGCTGCTTCAGCGACGGGCGCGGGACGGGTTACGCTCCATGGTTTGTCAAAGCAGTGCAGGCGAAGGATCTCCTCCTTAAAAACTGCGTGATCATGTGCAGCTTTCACGGTCTCTCCATGAATGCAACGCCGGGGTTGACGATCACAAACAACGTTTTTGTCCGCAACATGATCACCTCCATCGTCGTCTCCGGGACCGACGAGCCTTACGACATCAGGAACAATCTCTTCACCGACAGCCTTCTCAAAAAGATCAATACCCATATGTTTGAGATCAGCGGAACCCGGGCGATGCGGTTCGACAACAACGCCTTCCTGCTCCGCAAGCCTGACAAGCCGGCTTTCTTCTTTGTCATGTCCAAAGGCGATAACCTGCGGATGACGCTGGCAGAGTATTCCCAAAAAGTAAGGCAGGCACATACCCTCCTTGCCGACCCGAAGTTTGCAATCTTTGCCAACGAAGAGCCGGCACCCGATGCGGAGGCCGCCATCTTCCCCGCCGACCGGTTGGCGAGCCCCGGCCTCGAACTCGATTTCCGCGACCTTTTCGCGACCAACCCCGAAGTGGTGGAACGCGGCATCGGGCTGGAACCCGGGGCGTTTGCCGACTTCCCCCGCAGATAGAAACCTTCCGTATGAAACCGCCCCCCGCTTGCCGTTATCGGAACGGAGCCGATCCGTGGCGTCGCCATCGCGCGCCCGGCTTTACCGTGCCGGAAGTGTTGCTGGTGCTGACGGTGATGGTGATCCTGGCGGTCCTGCTCTATGCCGCGACCACGGTGGCGACCCAGAACACCCGGAAGGTGGCGAGCCTCGCCACCATGAGGAACATTGCCGCCGCGCTGGCGCGTTATACCGAAGAGAACCGGGTGCTGCCGGGGCCTCTGCATGGTGGGCAGAATCTGGTCTACTCGGGCACCAGCTATAACCTGACCACCCACCTCTGGCCTTATCTCGGCATTCCGACCGCACCCAGGGCGGGCGACATCCTGCCTCAATACGTTCCCTCCCACTGGATCGCCTGGCACCAGAATACCGGAAGGGAGAAGACCATCCTTTATAGCATGACCCCCCGTGTCAAACCGTACGACGGAGGAGACGAAATGAATCTCTGGGGTTATCCCGCTTCAGGGGAAAAGGGCGACCCGATCCGCGAAGCAGGACGCTACAGAACGCCGTGGATCACCCTGGCTTCGTCGGCCCCCCTTGGAACCACGGTCATCATGACCGACACGGCTCAGAAAAACGCTTCGGAAACCGACCGGCCCAAACGGGGCGAGTTGCAGAATTACCGGACCCGCCTCTTCCTCGACTGGCACGCGGATACAGTGCCGTGGAAATAGAGGTGGGGATGCAGGCAAGCGCCGTTGGCGGAAACCGGGCGGGCCTCCGCGCCCTCCGCGCGGGTTGAGGCCGCCGGGAAGGTGCTGCCCCAAAAACCGAAAAACCCCACCCCCGTGTCGCCGCTTCCGGCGAAAAGGGATGGGGTTTTTTTGAATGGATGGCGATGGTTCCGGCTATCACTCTCCCCGCAGGCGAGCGATCACGATCAGACGAGGCTGCGCAAGCCGCTGGAACCCTTTTTCCGTGGGGGAGAACGATGAGATGCCGCAGACCGGCAATCTGCCTTACTTTGCCGTCGGCTTGATATGGCCGGAAACCAGCTTGGTCATTTCAAACATGCTGACCTGGGACTTGCCGTTGAAGACGACCTTGAGCGCGGCGTCGGCATTGATCTGGGTCTTCTTGGCCGGGTCCTGCAGCTTGTGCTTTTTGATGTAGTCCCAAAGTTTTTTGGTCAACTGACTGCGGGGGATCGGCTCCGAACCCACGATGGCGGAAAGAGCCTCATCAGGCTGAACCGGTTTCATGAGAGCGGAGTTCGGTTTGCGGGTGGTGGTTTTTTCGGCTTTAGGCATGCCCTCGCTCTACCTCAATTCGTCATCGTTTGGCGAATGAAAAGTGGCGTCCGGGTCTAAAAAAGGTGTTTTTGGTCACTTTTCAACGCTGAAACACCCCGGGGCCGCTCTCCGCCTACCCTTCGCGAAGCAGACGCCGGGCTTCCGCGACGGCGGCGGTGCGGCTCTCCACATTGAGTTTGGTGAAGATATGTTCAACATGTTTGGCGACTGTCCGGGGGGAGGCTTTCAGGATGGTCGCCACGTCGCCGTTGGACTTGCCCTGGGCGACCCAGTGGAGCACTTCGGCCTCGCGCGGCGTGAGGCCGATCGTCAGCAGCCGTTCCACGCTCAGGACGGCGGTGTCGGGAAGGTTGCCCCCCTTTTCGAGGGCGACCCGCAGTTCGGTGATCTCGCGGCGCGCCGAGTATTGCCGGCGGTGCTGCGTCAGGGCGACGAGGATGGCGGAACGGAGCTGGATGGCGCTGAACGGCTTGTTGAGATACGCCTGGATTTCGAGGTGCCGCGCGCTTTCCAGCGCCGCGGAGTCGCTTCGCCCGGTACAGATGATGACCGGCACGCACAAGGTCTCCAGGATCTTCGAAGCGGCCGAGACACCGTCCATCCCCGGGAGGTCGATGTCCATGAGGATCAGGTCGGGGGAAAGCTCCCTGGCGAGCCGGATGGCTTCGCTCCCGTCGCCCGCGACGCCAATGACTTCGTGCCCGAGGGTTTTTAACACCGTGGCCAGGTAGCGGGCGACATCGGGATCGTCCTCCGTAAGAAGAACGGAAAGCTCATTGGTTTTCGAGGAGGTCTCGGAGAGTGCTGGCCAGGATGTCACGGGTGAGTGGTTTGGGCAAAAATGGAGTTTGGCGCGAGGAAACGGCCGACTCCACCGACTCCGGCGCGTAACCGGAGGTGAGGACAATTTTTGTCTTCGGCAGGAGATGGCGCAATTCCTCTGCAAGGTCGGTCCCGCTCATCAGCGGCATCACGACATCGGTGATGACCAGGCGGATCTCCGGGTGTTGACCGGCAATCCGGAGCGCTTCGTCGCCGTTGGAACCACAGATGACCGTGTAGCCGAGCCGACGCAGGATCGTACCGTAAATCTTCTGAACGGCAAGATCGTCTTCGACCAGCAAAATCGTCTCGCCGTTGCCACGCGGCAGGCGCGCCGGGCGTTTGGAGGGGCCGACGGGGCGTCCGGGGCTGCCCGATTTGCTGCGCGGCAGGTAGATGCGGAAAGCGCTCCCTTTGCCCGGGGTGCTTTCGACGGTCATTCGGCCCCCGCACTGTTCGACGATGCCGTAGCAGGTCGAAAGGCCGAGCCCCGTCCCTTCCCCCGGTGGTTTGGTGGTAAAGAACGGCTCGAAAATGTGGCCGAAAAGTTTCGCATCGATGCCGATGCCGGTGTCCGATACGCAGAGAACGACGTAGGCTCCCGGTTTGAGGCCGACGGTGTTGGAACGCGGCCTTTCGGCACGGAGGACGGTGTTGACCGCTTCGATGGAGAGCCTTCCCCCGTGCGGCATGGCGTCGCGCGCGTTGACGACGAGGTTGATGAGGACGGTCTCGAGCTGCCGCGGGTCGGCGTAAACGGAGCCGAGGTCATCGCCGATGCGCATGACCAGTTCAACATCCTCCCCGATCAGCCGGCGGAGCATCTTCTGCAGCTCCATCAGAAGCTCCCCCAGGTCGACCTCCCTCGGCGCGGAGCGTTGCAGCCGCCCAAAGGCGAGAAGCTGGGAGGTGAGCGCTGCCGCCCGCTCCGTCGCGCGCCGCATTTCGTCGAGGTACTCGCGGTGCGGGTCGGCCTCGCTGAACTCGGAAATGAGCAGTTCGGTGTAGCCGCTGAACACGGTCAGCAGGTTGTTGAAATCGTGCGCGATCCCGCCTGCAAGCCGGCCAAAGACCTCCATCTTCTGCGCATGGTGGAGCTGCATCGCCAGCCCGCGCTGTTCGGAGATGTCAACCAGGACACCGACGCGGCGGCTGCGGCCCTTGGCCCCGACGGTGACGATGCTCCCGTCGTCGCGAAGGCTGACGACCCGGCCGTCGGGAGCCATCAGCCGGTATTCGAGGTGGTACGACTCCCCCGGGGTCGCCGCGGAGCCGAGCTGTTGCAGGAGCGGGCGGTCGTCGGGATGGATTTTTTCAAGCCACGCTGACCAGCTTTCACCAATCTGCGCGGGAGAGTAGCCCGTGAGGTTCTGAAGATCGCCGGTAAAGGCCACGGCGTCGCGGGCGGGGTCGACTTCGTAGACCACCTGGCCGGTGGCAAGGAGGATCGACTCATAGTGTTCCTTCCACGGCAACGGCTGGTCGCGCAACTGGCGCTTGGCGAGCCGCCCCGCCGAAGAACAGGCGGGAGCCGCCCCGAGCGCGGGAAGCGCCGGTTGAACCGACAACAGCAGGGAGGGGCGCTCCCCCTCTCCGGACGCCGGGAGGGTGGTGATCTGGAGGGTGGTGGCGATCATCAGGTCGTCGCTGCGCCGGAGCCGGTGCTCCACGGTGATGCAGCCGAGCTTTCCTTCAAAAAGATCGCTGCATGCGAGCCAGTTTGCCGCAAAGTCGTCGGGATGGGAGTGGCTGCTCCACCGTTTTCCCTCCAGTTCCCGGGCGGAATATCCGAGAAAACGGCAAAGCCATTGATTGACGGTGACCCAATGCCCTTCCCGCGAGATCCGGGCCAGGCCGGTCGGGGCATGTTCGAAGAGCAGAGCGGCAGCGCCGTCCTCCCGTCGGCTGACGGTGGAGGGCGGCGGCGTACTCCAATCCTTTGTTGGTGCTGTCATCTGAAAATTCGGGGGAACCTAAACCAAAGCAGGGCCTTGCCGCTCCCCTCCCCTCCCGGCCCGAAGAATCGCTGGCCATCAAGAGCGCGAAACAAAAAAGGGGGTGGGTGATTTCATGTCAGGAAATCGTAATTCTCGACATTCTTCTATCAAAAGAACGACGCCAACGGAAGAAAAAGTCGCCCCATTTACCGCGTCGGGGTCCTTCCCCGGGAGCGCCTTGCCAAAATCGGCCGGAAAGGCAAGTGGTTGAGAGGCGATGACTTGCAGGAAAACGGCGCGCTCGCCCGCCTGCCGCAAACCGCCCGTCCACCGCCTTTCTCCATTCCGGGATAAAACCTTGCCAACCCGAGCGCCAACGCCTATTGGAAGAGCGTCCACCACCCCCATTTTCAACCCGGAGGGATGGCAGAGTGGTCGATCGCGGCGGTCTTGAAAACCGCTGTACCGCAAGGTACCGGGGGTTCGAATCCCCCTCCCTCCGCCACCACCAGACTTCGTCTGGACTATTTGTGCGTTTCCACAGATTGCAGGCAGGCCGCTGTGGCCGGAAGTTCGCATTTTTTGCTCACCTGCCCCGCCACCAGGCTTCGTCTGGACTACCTTCGCGCTGCCGCGCGGGTTTCCAAGGACCCGCTAAAAAAAGCCCCCGGGCCGCATCATCGACATCCCGTTTGCTCCGCGAGCTTCTTTCATTCCTGAATTGACCCTCCTACAGAGCCTGATAGTCGTTGCAGGAATACGCCGATGCCGATCCATCCCAATAGCTGGCAGCAACTGCTCGACACGATCTACGAGATCCATTCCGCAGGCAACCACACCAGCTTCAGCGAACGGGTCGTCTCCGGTTTGAGCCGCATGATCGTTGCGGATGTCGTCGTCTTCCACGTCCTCGACCCAAAGACACAGCGCATCCTCACGCACATGTCGCCGCCCGCGCCGCACACCGAAGAGGAAGTCGCATATTACACCGCGCATCCCGACAAGCACCCGGTGGGGGCTTATTATTTCCGCCATCCCGACGCGCCTGCACTCCGTATTTCCGACGTGATCGGCGAGGAGGAATGGCTGGCGAGCGATTACTACCGTAACTGTCTCCAGCGCCTGGGGCTCGTTTACAGCGTCATCCTGCCTGTGAAGATTGACGAATCGATCGTGGTGGCGTTGTCGTTCAGCCGCCGTACGCCCGATTTCACGCGGGAGGATTGCGACCTGCTCGACGCCTTTGCCCCGCACCTGCGCCTCGCGTGGCAGCGGCACGAAAACCCGTGGGCCGATCGCCGCGAACTCGAAGGCTGCCGACGGTTGCAGTGCCTCGGCCTCTCGCCGCGCGAGAGCGAGGTTCTCTTCTGGATGACCGAGGGGAAACTGAACCGCGAGATTGCGACGATGCTCGGCCTCAGCCTCGGCACGGTGCAGGATCACGTCGCCCATCTCCTTGCCAAACTCGGGCAGGAAAACCGGCACGCGGCCACGGTCTTTGCCATCAGCCAGCTCCGGCCGCCGTAGGCGCCCGCCCCCATGCGTCCTTTCCCTCTCTGAGATGCCTCCTTATGGACGCAGAGACTCACCCGGGCTCTCCCGTCCGCCTGTCTTCATCCCCTTCCCGCACAACCAGGAAGCCAATATCACATATACTGCTCCGCCAGCATCTGCGCGGCAGCGGGGTCGAGGAGTTCCCGGCGGCGGATGTCGTCGAAGCGCCGGAGCAGGTCGGGGATGGTGAGCCGCTGTTTCTCTTCTCCGGCGAAGTCGTGCAGGATGTTGCCCTGGTGCATCATGATGATCCGGTCGCCCAGTTGCACGGCCTGGCCCATGGCGTGGGTGACCATGAGGGTGGTCAGCTTTTCGCGGGTTACGATGGCGTCGGTGAGTTGGATGACCTGGTCGGCGCTCTTGGGGTCGAGCGCGGCGGTATGTTCGTCGAGTAGCAGGAGGTCGGGCTTGATCCAGGTCGCCATCAGGAGGGTGAGCGCCTGCCGCTGGCCGCCGGAAAGGGAGCCGATGGCGTTTTCGAGCCGGTCTTCGAGCCCCATTTTCAATTCCGCCACCCGGTCGCGCAGTTCGGTGCGAAGGCTGCGCCCGAGCGCCCATCGCAGGCCGCGAAATTTCCCCCGTTTCGCGGCGAACGCGAAGTTTTCATAGATCGACATGGAGGGAGCCGTGCCGGTGAACGGGTTCTGGAACACCCGCCCGATGTGCCGCGCCCTGCGGTGCTCCGGCCAGCGGGTGACATCCCGCCCGGCGATGGAGATCCGCCCTTCGTCGGTCAGGAACGTCCCGGCAATGGCGTTGAGCAACGTCGATTTCCCCGATCCGTTTCCGCCCAGCACCATGAGAAAGGTTCCCGGCTCCAGCGTGAAGGAGATGCCGCGCAGGGCGCGGACTTCGTTGACGGTCCCTGCGTGAAAGGTTTTGCGGATCGATTGCAGCTTCAGCATGAGAAGAGAAAAAACAAGGGAAGGAGGCTTACCGCTCAATCGCGGCAACGTTCCCCCGCAGGGCGTACTTCTCGCGGAGGTAGACCAGGAGCCGGGGGAGGACGAGCGCGACAAAGACAAACGTGGCTGTCGCCAGTTTCAGGTCGTTGGGATCAAGACCGCCCCGGATGGCGAGGGCGATCAACTGCCGGAAGAGGATCGAGCCGATCAAAGCACCGCAAAGGGCTAGCCCGAGCCCGCCACGGCCCCCGGCGACGATCGCTTCCCCGATGATGACGCTCGCCAGCCCGATGACGATCGCGCCGATCCCCATCTGGGCATCGGCAAACCCCTGCGCCTGCACCCAGAGCGCTCCCGCCGTGCCGACGAGCCCGTTGGCCAGCGCCAGCCCAAGGACCTGGTACGTCTTGACGTTGACGCCGAGCGCCCGGGCCATCTCTCCGTTGTTGCCGCTCACGCGCATCGCCGTGCCGAGGTCGGTACGGAAAAAGAGATAGAGCGCCAGCGCGACGGAGCACGAGATCAGTGCAAAGGCGAGGAGCATCACGATCTCCCGCCCGGGGACGACCCACGCTCCGATGGCCACCTCTTCGCGCCCGAAGAGCCGCAGCGCGATCGACTGCGACTGATCCGCCAGGGTCGTGACATCCAGGAGGGGGAGGTTGCTGCGCCCCATGACGTGAAGGTTGACGGAGTAAAGCGCCGTCATGACGAGAATCCCGGCAAGGAGGGGGTTGATCCCGCAACGGGTCTGGAGGATGCCGGTCACCGCCCCGGCGAGGAATCCCGCCGCGCCGCCCATCATGGTCGCCCCCAGCGGCGGCCAGCCGTTCACCAGCAAAACGGCGCAGACGGCACCGCCAAAGGTGATCGAGCCATCCACGGTGATGTCCGGGATGGCAAAGATCCGGAACGAGATCAGGACGCCCAGGGCGAGCAACCCGAAGATGAAGCCATGGGAAAGAGCGCTAAGGAGAAGAGACATGACGTGAAAAAAAGAGAGAGGGAAATCTTACACGGCTGCGGCCCCGGCCATCGGGGCGCTCCAGAGTGCGCCGCGCCGGAACCGGCTTTCGCCGACGCCGCCGGGTCGCCAGTCGTGGAGGAGATGGAGGAGGCCAAGCGCCGATTCCTCCTCCATCAGGGTGGCAAGCGTCGGCGGGAGCCCGATCTGCCCTTTGGGAAGCGGACGATACGGGAACGCTGCGGCATGGATATGGACTTGCACGCCCTCTCCTTCCCCCGGCACGACCGGGCGCAGCAGCGGGGCAAACACCGTTTTGCCCGCCGTATCCCCCGCCGGGACGACAAAACCGGCCACGAGCGAAAGGGTATGCGGCCATGCCGGCTCGGCCGTGAAGCGGAGTTGATTGCGCACCTCGGGGAAGGCGAAGTCGACCTCTCCCGCAGCGGTCGGCTGGACAAGCAGCGAAGCGCCGACGAGGGCTTCGGTCTCGGCGATCATGACAAACCCGGCCCCCTGCTGCTGCGAACGCTCCAGTACCAGCGCCACGAGCGTGGAGAGCGGCACCGCCCCGCCGAGGTCGCGGGCGTCGAAGCGGACCAGTTCCGCAAAGTCGCCACGAGCCGCAAGGCCGCTGCGAAGCATCATTTCAGGAACGAGCGTTCCCTGGGAGATGACGTAATCGGTCGTCTGGCGGCCATCCGCCGGCTGGACCAGGATCGCGCCGCCCAGCGCCATCGCTTCTCCGTAGCGGCCGTGGCAATCGGCCGCATCGGCCCCGATCGCCCCGAGCCCCACTCCAAAGCTCCCCGCCGGGAAAGAGACCGGCCGCCCGGCTCCCCCGGCATCTGCGGAGAGGGCCTCTACCGAAAGCGTCCCTTCCGCGCAAAGCGGATAGGCTTCACAGGCGAGGCCGCGAAAATCGAACCGCCGGGGTTGCCTGTCCCCCTCCCCCTGCCCGGGAGAAGCCGCGCGCTCCTGCACCGGCTCCGCTTCCGCGCCGATCATCATCCCCAGCCCCGCCATTTCGAGGACGGAGCGGACTTCCGGCGACGGCCGCACGACCGAGAGCGCCCCGGAGATGCCCGTCAACTGCTTGAAATGGATCACCAGCACCCTGATCCCCGCCGAACTGACAAAGGAAACGGCGGCGAGGTCGAGGGCGATCTGATGCCACCCTTCCTCAATGGCCCGCGAAAGCGCGGCCCCGACATGTTCGCTCCAGGCGCCGTCGAGCCGCCCTTCCAGCTTCAGGAGGAGCCGCTCATTTTGAGGATGATGGGTGATCTGCATGGCTTGCGGAGGCTACCGTGTCGGAGTGGGTGAGGCGGGCGAGGCTTGTGGAGGCCGGGAGGGTTCCGGCGTGAAGATTTTCCCTTCGGCGACCACATCAGGCGGGAACGACCACTTCACCGCCTTGGCGGTTTCGGGGTTGAGGTTGAGATCGCCCGGGACATAATTGATGACCGCGATTTCCGCCGCCGTCGCTTTGCCGGAAAGGATGGTTCCGGCGATTTCACCGGCTTTCCGGCCGACCTGATAGTAGTTGCCCCCGAGGTCGATCAACGCGCCCCGTTTTACATGCCCGCCGAGGTTCGAGAGGATCGGCACCCGCGCCTGTCTGGCAACGCTGCCGACGGAATCGTAGGCGTTGAGAACCGTGACATCGCTCCCGACCCAGAAGGCTTCCGCGCCGCGCGAGACCAGCCCGAGGGCGGCGTCGCGCACCTCCGTCGTGGCTTCGATGGAGGCTTCAAGAAGGGTGATGCCGAGTTCCTTGCAGACTTCCCGGGCCCGCGCCGTGCAGGCGACCGAGTTGGCTTCCGAAGGGTTCCAGACCACGCCGACTTTCTTCAACCCCGGGCGGATGCGCTTGGCATAGCGGAAAAGCGGCTCGACCGGCTGCATGGTGCCGATACCGGTGAGGTGCTTCGGTTTGTCGAGGGAGTCGAGGGCGGTGATCCCGACGCCGGAGACGGTCGGATCGGTGACGGCGCAGAAGACATGGGGCACTTTCGTGTCCCGGTTGGCGGATGCGGCCGACTGGAGGCAGATGGTCGAGGCGGTGATCACCATGTCGAAGGAGCCGTCGGTGACCCGCTTCCCGATCAGGTTGGAGGTCGGGATGTCGCCCTCCGCGTTGAACACCTGAACGGCCATGGTCTCGCCGTCGCGGAACCCGGTCTCCGCCAACCCGTCGCGGATGCCTTGGGTCACCTCGTCGAACATCGGGCTGGAAGCAAACTGCATGATCGCCAGCAACGGCACTCCCCGCTGCTGGTCCCGGGGACGGTCGGCATACAGGAGCGCGGCGGAAACCGCCACGATCAACCCGAGGCCGAGGGAAAGGTCTTTAAAAGTTCGCCACATGAAACAAGGGGAAAACAGACGGTTTTAAAGTGCGCCGCCGCCTTTTTCAATGCGTGACTCTACCTTTTTTCCTGCTCAAGAGCGCTTTTTCTGCCGCAGAGAGATTCATTTCGGCTGATTGAATCCCGCCGCGACGAGGGGAGGCAAGCTTGAATCCCAGCGCCCCGCCCCGGCCTGAACGAAGCGCTCCGAGAGAGCCGTTGAAGTCCACCGGCATTTTTCTGACGGGCAGCAAACCGCATCGCCGATGATGAAAGAGGTTGCCATATACCATACCAGGGTATAGTATTTTTGTATGGCTCATTTGACCGCAGACAATTCGAAGCTCATCCAGCGGGTGCGCCGCCTCAAGGGACAGATCGAGGGGATCGAGCGGATGCTGATGGACGGGGAAGATTGCTACAAGGTGTTGCAAAACGCGGCGGCATGCCGGGGCGCTCTCACTTCGCTGACGCGGGAGTTGATCGAGGCGCATATCGTCCATCACATTGAGGAGGAGCCGGGCGTCAGCGATGCGGTCAAATCAGCCTCGCGCGATGTCCGGGAAATCGTACGGAGCTATTTCAAGTAAGCCCCCCTGCCATGAACGAGACCGATTTCTCCCGCTGGCGGCACGATCACCGTTTCGGTCAGGACCGGAAAAAGACCGGCGAATCGCGTACCATGGCGGTGATCGCGCTGACTTTTGTGATGATGATCGTCGAGATCGCGGCCGGGATCGCCTTTGGCTCCATGGCGCTGCTGGCCGACGGCATTCACATGGCTTCGCATGCGGTCGCCCTCGGGATCACCGCCTTTGCCTACCTCTATTCCCGTCGCCACGCGGGCAACCCGGCGTTCAGCTTTGGCACCGGAAAGGTCAACGCGCTGGGCGGTTACACCGGCGCGATCCTGCTGGCGATCTTTGCCCTCGGCATGGCGTGGGAAAGTGTGGCGCGGCTGGCTTCCCCGGCTTCGATCGCCTTCAACCAGGCGCTCCTCGTCGCCGTGGTCGGCCTCGTGATCAATGGAGCCTCGGTCTTCATCCTCGGTGAAACCCATCATCACGAGCATCCCCATCATGATGACGATCATGACGATCACGGCCATCATCACCACGATCACAACCTCCGCTCCGCCTACCTTCATGTCCTCGCCGATGCGGTGACCTCCGTGGCGGCGATTGTCGCCCTGCTCGCAGCCAAGTATTTCGGCTGGATCTGGATCGACCCGGCGATGGGGTTGCTCGGCTCGCTGCTGGTGGGGCGCTGGTCGCTCGGTCTCCTGCGGCAGACCAGCCGGACGCTGCTCGACTGCCAGCTCGAGACTTCATCGCTCGAGAAAATCCGCCAGACCATCGAAGCCGACGGCGAGAGCCGGGTGACCGACCTCCACGCATGGGAAATCGGCCCGCAGGTCTACAGCCTGATGGTGAGCCTCGCCACGCGGCAGCCGCTGACGCCCGACGATTACCGCCGGCGCTTTGATGCTTCCGGGTTCCAGCACATCACCGTGGAGATCAACCGCCCCGATGGCTCACCTGCCCCTTCTCTTACTGGCGGGCCAAGCCTGACTTAGAAAATCAACCGTCGGAAAATTTCTTTTCGCGGGAAATCCCGTCCATCTTTTCCAACGCTTTCGCGACGCCCTGGTTCCAGTAAAACTGCCACCGTGCGCCCCGGGTGATCAAATGCCAATAGGAGAGGACTTTCCTGGGAAAGGTGAGATGGGTCGGCTTTCCCCGAAGGTAACTCAACAGAGTGCTGGAATACCCGATCGACTGCGCCAGGCGGTCAAGATACGCCTCCGTACATCTCGACTTGGGGATGAGGTGTGTGATCACGAGCGAGCGAAACCTGCCGATTCCGAGACCGAGATCGCAGGCGCAAAAGGCAAGATCGATATCTCCGTCCGAAACCAGGCTGTCTCCTTTTCGGTCCAGATCCCGGCGAAGCGGATCGTTCTTCAATGCCAGTTGATAATGGGCAAGGACCCGCCGCCGGACGATCATTCCTCCCCCGACGGGGCAGGCGGAACGATCGTCGAGGCTGGACCATACATCGCGATCCAGAGACAAATCCCACAGGCGGGCAGCCTCCGGTGAAGGTGAAAACCCGGGTTCATATTCGGGGAGCAGTTGCCCGCCCCACGCCCCCAGGATGGGCCATTGATCGCCGATGGCCAACGCCTGTTCCAGATAGTCATCCTGCACGACCGTATCGTCATCAAGATAACAGATCACCTCGCACCCTGAGACCTCCGCTCCCTTGATGCGCGCCCGGGTCAGGCCGAGCGCCGGTTCCACGACGGAACGGGCGTTCCGATGCCAGGAAAGGTCCAGCCAGCCCGCGAGCGGTTCCGGTGATGCGTTGTCGACCACGATCAACTCCCACTCCCCAAAGGAAAGCGTCTGTTTCTTCAGTGAATCAATGACCCGGGCGAGGTAATCTCTACGCGGATTATAGGTACAGATGATGACCGATAGTTTCATGGATGTCCGGTCGGGACCACGGGGCGAACGGTCCCGGCCCACGAGGGCGGATGGGTTCTGTCAATATCTCACGCATCACGCCGCTCGATGTCAATCTGGAACCGGTTCAAGGTTGCCCGATCCTTCCACGCGATCGGGTGCCACACAGTAAAAAAACCGGCCCCCTGGTCGTTGAACCAGAGGGCCGGGTAAAGGTTATAGTGTCATGTTAGCTTATTTCCTTTTCAAATTTCGGGCGCTTTTCCGATTCTCCGGCGTTGCTCGTTGCGGTCGGTATCTTAGGATACCGCCCTTACTCGCGCCTTGGAGAATACGAAAAAT
>Ga0182739_1000428_pt1 | contig 56346 bp, 51 predicted proteins | sample eDN5th30CBELigBY_FD_128873 | JGI IMG/M metagenome (GOLD analysis project Ga0182739, IMG submission 128873) | Enriched backyard soil microbial communities from Emeryville, California, USA - eDNA 5th pass 30_C BE-Lig BY (version 2) (version 2) | ecosystem: Environmental > Terrestrial > Soil >... | reverse complement strand
TCCCACCGGGTTCTCCGAGGGTGGCGCGCTCTCGCGCTTACCCCCGGCTGCCCCGCTTGAGCAACCCTTCAGGTTGCTTCTTATCTGCACCACTTTTAATCACACCCGCGGCCCCACGCCGGTGCTTTTTTAAGTTGAACAAAGCGATTTTGGGGCGATAGTGCCCATTTGACCTCAAAATGAACCATTACCAGACGTTGGGGGTTTCCCCGAGCGCCTCAGCGGAGGAGATCAAGGTTGCGCACCGGAAGCTGGCGCGCCGACACCACCCGGACGCCGGGGGAGACGCCACCCTCTTTCAGGCGATCCAGGCTGCCGCCGAGGTTCTGGGTGATCCCGAAAAACGCCGGGATTACGACCACGCCCTGCGCAATCAACCGGTGGAGTCGCTCCCTCAGGCCGCGGCGGAAGTGGTCCGCGAATATATCGGCTCCTGCTGACGGTTTTTTTTGATTTCCCGCTTTTTCCCAATGGCCCTCACACCCGAAGCCCTGAGCGATTTCGACGAACAGATTGCCGCCTTTTACCAGCGGGCCCCTTCCCGGGCCGAAGCGGAAAAGGAACTGGCGGCGCATTGCAGCGACCTGCTGGGGCAACTGCCGCAGATGGCCGAAATCCTCAACGATTACCCCGCCTACGCCGCGATGGCGTTCCACGGAAAATTGCAGATCGTCGACCGCCCGTTGATCGTCCGCCTCAGCCACGCCTGCACCCCGGCGCAGACGGCGATCGACGCGATCCGCGCCCACAAGGCGTTGCGGGTCGCCGCCTCGGCCAAGAGCGGCTGGGACTTCCTGCTGGAACACAACCTCCCGGCGCTCTGGCGCGCCATCCAGCTCCATGCGCTGGCCAAACCAGCGGACGGCGGGCGCGGGAGTGAGGATGAAGACGATGACGAGGATGACGAAGACGACCCGTGTGAAGACGAAGACGCCTGGAACGACGAAGACGAAGAAGACGAAGATTAAGTTATGAGCAACACCTTAGCCGTTCGCGCCGCGCTCAAATCCGGAGCCGGTGCCGCCGAAAACCAGCTTGCGCTGATCGCCGCCGAACAGGGCGACCGCCAGATCGCGGCGATCGTCGCCGAATTTGAACCAACGGAGATCGCCGTCATGGTGAGCGATACCGACATGAGCAAGCCGTCGCTGGTCCACGCTTTTGTCTCGCCCGAACAGTTCATCGCCGCCTTCAGCCGCCTCGGCGCGCGCTGGGGACAGATCGACGGCGGGATCGACTACGTCTCCTTTCAGCGCGACGTGGAGGATTTCCTCTGCCCGATGATTCTTTCGAGCGACTCGACCGAGCGCCGCACCGCCATGCTCTCCGCCTTCATGGAGCATGAACTCGCGAATGAAACGCTCCTTTTCCTGACGCTCGGCTCGAAGGAAGCCGCCGACCTCCTCGCGCGGCCGCACGGTTACCCGTTTGTCCGCAACACCTGGCAGGAACTTCTCGCTCTGGTCTACGAACACCACGCGGCGGCGTTCCACGAAATCACCGCCCTCGCGCGCGAACTCGAACCGGCGGGAGCCGAAGGGGCCCACCGCTTCGCCCATTCGCTCCTGACCGCGCTCTACGCCGAAGCGAGCGAGCACCAGACCACCGAAACGGTGGAAGAAGAAGAATTTGTCGATATTTAAGGCGTGAATCTCCAGGTAGCCGACCAGCGCCCCGCCCTGACGATGGCCATCGCCCTCGCCAAGGAGGAACACGACCCGCAGCTTCCCCAGTGGGAGACCGACCTCGCCCGGATGGTGGCGGAAATCACCCGCAAGTTCCACGCCTCGCTGACGATGGAGGGGGTCCGGCAGGGCCTCACCACCACCATCGGCATTCTCGACCTCGGCCTTTACCACGCCAGCGACGGGGCGGTCGATCCCGCGATCTTTCTCGCCACCCTGCGCCGCGACGGCATCAAGGGCTTGAGCAAGGCGGGCATCGACCTCGCCAAACTCTGCGCCTCCCTCCCGGCGACCGACTTTTTCCCGATCCAGGGGGAACCGGTGCCCGAAGGCGACTCGGCGCGCGACCTCCTTCTCGGCGCGATCCACGGCGGCGGCGGTTACCCGTCGCTTGCGACCAAGATCGGACAACGCCGCCAGGTGCGCCGGGAGATCGAACTGGCGCAATGGATGCTGGCCCACTCCTCGGTCGGCCGGGTCATCCAGCGGAACGTGGAGGGAACCGTCGGCGAACTCCCGACGGCGGAAGACCTCCATTGGTACGTGCTCACCCGCGAAGCCGGCATCCCCGAACGGCGGCTCCCCAAGGGCCTGGAACGGCTCATCCACCTGCCGCCGAAGGTCTGGAGCGAAGCGAAGGAACGCTACGACGCCTTTGTCGCCAGAATCCCGCCGACCCTGCAAGGGGGGCTGCTTTACCGGGGCGAAAGCTGGTTTGAGCGCTTTGTGCTCCGCGTTGAACCGATTGCGAAGGCGAAAGAGAAAAAGACGCGCACCGCCACCACCGCCTGATCCAGCGCGTTAACCTGCGGGCCAGAAATACCAGAGCAAAACACCGCCGGCCACCACCCGGTAGATGGCAAACCCGTCAAAGGTGTGGCTCTGGACAAAACGGATCAACCACCGCACCACGACGAACGAAACCACGGCGGAAACGATCGTTCCCAACGCGAGCAGGCCCCAATCCTCGTGGACTGCGCCGCCCCCTTTCTTGACCTCGCCGTAAAGTTCCAGCGCCCCGGCGGCGAGCAGGGTCGGAATCCCGAGGAGGAATGAAAACTCGGTGGCGCGGGAACGGTTGAGCCCGAGCGCCAGCGCCAGGACGATCGTCGTCCCCGAACGGGAAGCCCCGGGAAAAACCGCCGCCAGAAGCTGCGCGACACCGACCGCGATCGCCACCAGCCAGCTTACCTCGACCGTCATCGGCCGGTGGCGAATCCACCGTTCCACCGCCAGCATCACCACGCCTCCCAGAAAGACCGCCCAGGCGACCGGCATCGGGTCGCTCGGGAGCTTCAGGCCCGCTTTTTTCAACGCAAGCCCGCCGACGCCGGTAATGACAAAGGCCACGATCAGCTTGAAAAGAAAATCGCGAACCTTCGGGTCGTCGAGGTTGAAGAGGAGCTGCTTGATCTGCCGGGAAAAAAGCGGGATCAACGCCACTGCCGCCCCGCATTGGATGACGATGTTGAACACCTCGCTCTGGCCGGGCAGCCATTGCTGGGCGAGGAGGAGGTGCCCGGTCGAGGAGACCGGGATGAACTCGGTGATCCCTTCAATGATCCCGAGAAGAATGACAGCCAGCCAGGAGTCCAAGGGAAGGAAGCTTTGAAGTCAGGAAACCGGACCGGGTGGTTGTGGAACGCCTGGCACTCTTGGAAAAAGACCTTGGGGAGAGCTTAAAGGGCGTTGTCGCCCCGCTCTTCGGTACGAATCCGGATCGCTTCCTCGATCGGCAGGACGAAGACCTTGCCATCGCCGATCTTGCCCGTCTTGGCAGCCTGAACGATGACATCAACCGCCTTTTCAACGCGATCTTCGCTGATGACGATTTCAAATTTCACCTTGGGGAGAAAGTCGACGGTGTATTCGCTGCCGCGGTAGATTTCGGTATGGCCTTTCTGACGCCCGAAGCCCTTGACTTCGGTGACCGTCATGCCCTCAATGCCGATCTCGGCGAGAGCTTCCTTCACATCTTCCATTTTAAACGGCTTGATGATCGCCTCGATTTTTTTCATGCGTCTTCTTGATTAAAGCGACTCCCTCGAAATGGCAAGCCCGAGCTTGGAAAAAGCCCAAAACAATCGTCGCGGGCGGGCCGGGCACGCCCGCCTGTCACCCCTTTTGCGGCAGGGCCACCGGCTCGACTTCCCTGCGGCCGATCCAGCCGGTGGTGGCATCGGGAAGGGTCACCAGCAGCCATTCCCCCCGGTCGAGCAGGAGGTGGACCCGGCTCCCCATCGGCAGGGTGGCGGCGACCTTGGAAGTGTCGGCGGGGGCGACCCTCGCGGTGATCTTTTTCCCGGTCACCAGCCAGAGCGGGCCTCGCCGCGCTTCAGCAACCAGGGCCGTCACGCACCAGGCCAGCACCAGCCCCGCGACCACCCCGGTCAGCGGGGCGCACCGCCCTTTCCAGAGACGCGGCGCGAACGCCAGCAGCAGCACCCAGAACGCCCCGGCGGCGATCCACGAAGCCCGGTGAGCCGTCGCGGTCAACGGCCAGAGAAGCGCCCGTTCCTTCAACCCGGGGGTCACCACCCGCGCCCCGGTTTCGCTCCGCAGCAACGCCAGGTTGGCCGCCGCCTCCGGGTGCGACGGATCAAGCGCCAGCGCCCGTTCGTAGGCGAGAAACGCGGCGGGCTGGTCGCCCAGGCGGTATTCGGCATTCCCCAGGTTGTAGAAAAGATTGGCGCTCCAGCCCCCCTCCGCCACGATGGAGCGGTATTGATCGCGCGCGGCTTCGTACCCGCCCTTGGCGTAAGCCTGGTTGGCCGCCTCGAAGCGTTGCTCAAACCCCGCCGGGGAAGCACCTGCCGGGAGCAGCAGCGCCGCCACCAGCCAGAAGGCGGCGAGGATCGCCAGCCGGCGGCCCGCATCCCCTCCCCTTCGGCGCGGCAGCGCCTTGAGCGGACCTCCACGGTCGAAATGAACGGCATCGGTTTCAGACATGGCGCACAAAACGTTGGAAAAGGGTTTCGACCCGCGCCCGTTCCTCCGGGGTGACCGGTTGCCCCTCGCCTGCCCCGCCGCCCGCGTAGCGGAGCCGGTCGTGGGCGGCAAAAAGCTGGCGCAACTCCGCAGCGGTCTCTTCGTCGAGCGGATGAACCCGGCAGACCGCCTCGACATCGAGCGTTTCCGGCTCCCTCGCCGCTGCAAGCAGGGCGGGGGCCAGGGCGGCTTCGATCTGAAAACGGCGCACGGCGGCATCGTAAAACTCACCCGCCGGGGTCGCCCGGTGGTTCACCACGCGCTCTGCATCGCAGCGGAGCCGCTGGAGCGCGGCCACCCGCCGGGCGCGGCTGTCGCTCATCCGGTACCGGCGCACTTTCCAGAAGGCAAACCCGGTCAGCGCCGCGAGCGGAAGAAGCTGGCTCCACCAGAAAAGCGGCTGCCGCCAGGCCGGGCCGAAGGCACTCCGCCGGGTCCCGGCGTCGGTCCTGATGAAGAGGAGTTCATCTCCGCCCGCCGGTGCGGGTTGCGCGGCGGAAGGCGACGGGGAAGGAGCGTTGGCCAGCGCGGGGGTCGGCGACGGGACGAGCGTCCCCTCCACCGCGACGGTGATCGGCTTGCCGTGAAGGGTGACATACTTCGCCTTCGACGGGTCAAAGTAGGAGAACTCGACCCCGGGGAGCTTCTCCTTCCCGGCCTCGGGGATGAGCGCCATCTCGAAGGTCTTCGTTCCGGAGTGCCCCGCCTCGTCGCTCTTCTCAAACCGGCTGCTCGGCGGGTAGGAACGCCAACCCGGTTCGTCCGCCACGCGCGGCGGCCCCATCCGTTCGAAGTTGCCGATGCCGGAGACCTTCGCCCGTAGCGTCACCGGATCGCCCGCGCGCAGCTTCAGCGGGGAAGCCTCGGTTTCAAAGGTAAACTGCCCGATCGCCCCGGAAAAACCGGCCGGTTTGCCTTCCTCGGGGAGCGGATTGACTTTCAAGGTCAGCGCATCGGTATGGATGGCGATCTGTTCACGCCGTGCGGTTGAAAAGAAGTTGTCGAAAAACGGGTCGTCGAAAAAATCGTTCGACCGGGACCGGTTGCGGGGCTGGCGGATCTCGGCAATGACCGAAAACTCGGTCGGTTCCAGGGTGATCTCTCCTGTTTTCACCGGCGTGATCGAGGTTTCAAAAACGAGCAGGTCGTAGCGGCGGCCATCGCGGGTCACCGTCTTGCGCCCCGGCTCCTCGGGCAGTTTCTGGACGGTGAAGCCGTCGCCCTCCACCACCGGATATTGCTGCAAGCCCCAGCGGATTTCCGACGCGACATAGAGCCGAAGCTCCGCCGGAACGCTTTCGCCGACGTACGCTTCGGTTTTCGGAAGCACCCATTCGGCAAACGCCAGCTTCCCCGCAGCACCGTCGCCCCCGGTTTGCCCGCCGTTCCCCCCGGCCACCAGCGTCAGCGGGCGGCTCGCGTAAGGCTTCCCGTCGACGTAAACGGTGATGGCGGGAATGGTGAACGCCCCCGGTTTGACCGGGACCAGCGCATACTGGTAGATGACGCTCTGGGAGACGGAAAAGTTCCGCGATTCGAAGCGCTTCTGGCTTCCGAAATAGCGGACATCGACCCCGTCGACCGCGACCGTCGGCGGTTCTCCCGCGCGGCCGCTCCCCTGGACGGTCAACTCGAGCACCACCCGCTCGCCGACGTTGACCGAGTCGGCCGAAAGCCGCGCGGTGACCGAGACCTCATCGGCGGCCCAGGCGCAAGGAAGGGCCAGAAACCAGAGGAGGAGCACCCACCAGCGTTGTAAGTTTTCAATCCGAAAAGCCATTTACCAATTCTTCCCGTGGGGAACCTGGCTCCCCTTTGTTGCTTTAAAAGGTTGATCGTCCTCACCTCGTAAAGAGTCAAGAACTGCTTTTGCCTGGTCCTCGGACATCTCGCCCGGGACCGGTTGCGGCGGAGCGGCTCCCGCGCCTCCCTGCTGAGGCTGGGAAGGCTCCTCTTTCATGTCGCCCGAAGGAGTCGGCGTCGGGGAAGGCGTTCCCGCGGGAGGCTTCTGCTGGTCGTCCTTCTGCTGGTCGTCCTTCTGCTGATCGTCCTTCTGCTGATCGTCCTTCTGTTGATCGTCCTTCTGCTGGTCGTCCTTCTGCTGGTCGTCCTTCTGCTGGTCGTCCTTCTGTTGATCGTTCTTCTGCTGATCGTCCTTCTGTTGATCGTCCTTCTGTTGATCGTCCTTCTGTTGATCGTCCTTCTGTTGGTCGTTCTTCTGTTGGTCGTTCTTCTGTTGGTCGTTCTTCTGTTGGTCGTTCTTCTGTTGGTCGTTCTTCTGTTGGTCGTTCTTCTGTTGATCGTCCTTCTGTTGATCGTCCTTCTGTTGATCGTCCTTCTGTTGGTCGTTCTTCTGTTGATCGTCCTTCTGTTGATCGTCCTTCTTCTGATCGTCCTTCTGCTGGTCGTCCTTCTGCTGGTCGTCCTTCTGCTGGTCGTCCTTCTGCTGGTCGTCCTTCTTTTGATCGTCCTTCTTCTGGTCCGGCGGCGTTGGCGATGGGGTCGGCGTCGGCGGGGTGGGCGTCGGCGTTGCCTCCAGCGCTTTCCGGGCGATTTCGCGGTTGACCTCTGCCGCCTTGTGTTGGGCGTTGAGCTTCAAGGCTTCGTCAAGGTGCTGCACCGCGTTTTTCAGGTCGGCTTCACGCTCGTTACGGTTTTCGCGTTGCCGGGCCCGCTCCAGAAGTGTCGTGCCGAGGTTGTACTCCGCCTTGGCGCGCAGCTTCGGGTCGGAAGCGGCCAACGCCTTCGAAAAGGCTTCGATCGCCGCGTCATACTCTCCCTTCGCGTGCCGGAGCGTCCCTTCGTTGAACCGGAGTTGCGGATCGCCCGGCTGAAGTTTGAGCTTCTCCTCCACTTTCCCCAGCGCGGCATCCCACTCCCCCTTCCCGTAAAGTTCCTGCACGCTCTGCGCCCGAAGCGCTCCCGTGCCGATGCCGAGCAGCGCGATCGCCAGTACCGCCGCCGGGGCTGCCCCGCGCCGTTTTCCGGAACGGGTGCGACGCCGTTCGTTGAGCAAAAGGGAGATCATCATCAACACAATCCCGGCCCCGAGCGGCCATTGGTAACGCTCGATCGGCGTCCGCGCCATCCGTTCGTCGCGCTCCACTTCGGCCATCTGCCCGATGCCGGTCTCAAAAATCCGCTTCATCTCCGCGGGGCCGTCGTTCAACCGGACGTAAAAGCCGTTGCCCGCTCCGGCCACCTGCCGCAGTTTCTCCTCGTCGAGTCGCGACTTCACGTAGTTGCCCTGCGGGTCGCGCACAAACTCGGTGCCGCCCCCTTCCTTGGGCACCGGAATCAGCGAACCGTCGGCGGAACCGATCCCGACGGTAAAGATGCGCACGCCGGCCTGCGCCGCCTGTCGCGCCGCGGTCAGCACATCGTCGTCCAGTTCCTCCCCGTCGGTGAAAAGCACCAGCGCCCGGCTGTCGCTCTCCCCCTTGCCAAAGGCTTTCAGGGAGACGCGGATCGCCTCCGCCAGATTGCTCCCGCCGAGCGGGATCACGTCGGTATCCAACTCGCGCAACGACGCCAGCACGGCGCTTTCGTCGACCGTCAGCGGTGCCTGAAGAAAGGCCGATCCGGCAAACGCCACCAGCCCGACGCGGTCGCCCTGAAGCTCCGCGATGAGATCCTGCGCGGCGAGCTTGGCGCGGGTGAGGCGATCGGGCGAAACATCGGTCGCCAGCATGGAGCGGGAGGTGTCGATCGCGAGCATCAGGTCGCGCCCCCGCCGTTTCGCTTCCTGGAAGGTGTAGCCGTAGCGCGGAGCCGCAAGCGCCGCGATCAACGCCGCGAACGCCCCGAGCATCAGGAAAAATTTCAGGCGGCGACGGGTCGGGCTGATGCTCCCCGCCAGCGATGCCATCAGCCGCGAGGCGACCAGCCGCTCCAGCAGTTGGCGGCGGCGACGTTCCGCCCAGACAAACAGGACCGCCAGCAGCGGCAGCGCCGCCCACCCCCAGAGCCAGACCGGAGCGCCAAAGGAAAAGTCGGACAGGTTCACGGCAGTTTCCTCCAGAGGGTTAAAGAGAGGACCATCTGGAGCAGGAGCAACCCGCCCCCCGCCCCGACAAACCACGGGAAGAGATCCTTGTACTGACTGTATTTCTTGACTTCAAAGGTGGTTTTCTCCAGCCGGTCGATCTCCTCGTAGATCCCTTCGAGTGATTTCGCATCGGTCGCCCGGTAAAAGACCCCCTGGCCGATTTCGGCGATCTGCTTCAGGCTCGCCACGTCGAGCGGAAAGCTGACCATCCGGTACGAGGTCCGGCCAAAAAGATCCTTGCCGACCGGGAACGGCGCGGGCGCTTCGGTCCCCGCGCCGATCGTGTAAATCTTGATCCCGAGCGCCCGGGCTGCTTCCGCCGCGGTGGCGGGGGCGATCCGTCCCGCGTTGTTGTCGCCATCAGTCAGGACGATCATGATCCGGCTCGTCGCCGAATGCTCGCCGCGCAGGCGGTTCGCCCCGGAAGCGATCGCGGAGCCGATGGCGGTCCCATCCTCCACGAGACCGATCTCCACGCGCTCCATGTTTTTGAGCAGCCAGTCGTGATCGAGCGTCAACGGGCTGACCAGATAGGGCCGCCCGGCAAAGGCGGTGATGCCGATCCGGTCGTTGGGGCGGCTTTCGATGAATTTCTCGGTCACCTGCTTGACGACGGTCAGCCGGTTGGTCCGTTCACCGCCGATGGAAAAATCCTCCGCCAGCATGGAACGCGAAACGTCGAGCACGAGCATGATGTCGATCCCGCTCGCCTCCACGGTGCTCATCGTCTTACCCTTCTGCGGACGCGCCACGCCGACGATCAGAAGCGCCAGCGCGAGGTAAAGGAGGCTGGTCAGGAAATTGCCCGCGCGGCTCACCACCTGGTCGCCGAGCGAACGGAGCCGCTGCGTGGAGGAAAAAACCACCGTGGCCGAACCGCCGTAGTACCCCTTGAGGATCGAAAGGAGCGGGATGAGCAGCAGCCCGAGCAGGAGCCACGGCCAGGCAAAGGTGATGCCGAAATCAGCAAACGGGTTCATGCCACCTCCCCCGGTTGAGCCACCGGCGTCTCTTCACGCCGCACCAGCGCCTCGGCCTGTTCGATCAACTCCCGGCTGTCGGCGGCGGTCGCGGCCAGTCGGGCGAACTTGATCAGGTCCGCCTTTTCCAGAAACCGGGCGAGGAGCGTCTTGTCGGCGTCGCTGAAGTGCGGGTCGCGCGCGATCGTGGCGAGAAACTCGGGCGAAGTCTGTTCCGTGGCGGCGAGCCCGTGCGCTTGCGTCAGGTAATGCCGCAGCACGTCGGAAGCCTTGACGCTCATCGCGTACGGCGCGAGCGCTTCCACCTCCCCGTGAAGGGCTCCCAGCGAAGCAAGCGCCTTTTCCTTCGGCGTCGGCGGCGGCGGACCGGGCCGCCGGGCGATGAAACGCCAGATCGCCCAGATGATCAGTCCGAGAACGATGGCCAGAAGCACCCCGGCGACAATCATCATCCAGAGCGGGTAGGGCCAGGTCGCCACCGGCGGGTCGATCGGCTGGATCTCCGGCAGCGGGGTTTCCCCCGGCGCGGCGGGCGAATTCGGGTTGGGCGCGGTTTGCGCCATCAGGCGTTGCGTCGCCAGAAGAAGCGCGGGGTAGATCAAACGCTTCATCGCAACCTCCTTTCCCGGGTCCGGAAAAAAACCTGCAACGCCGGAAGGTAATCGCGGTCGGTCTCCAGCCAGACGGCGTCGATCCGCTTGCGGCGGAACTCCCGCGCCAGCGCATCGCGCCGCTTTTCGGCAAGATGCCCGTAGGCGGAGCGGACCGAAGGGTTGCTCGTGTTGACCTCGATCTGCTCACCCGTTTCGGCGTCTTCGAAAGTGACGATGCCGACATCGGGCAGTTCCTCCTCCGCGGGATCACTGACCGGCATGGCGATCAGGTCATGACGCCGGGCGGTGATCGCCAGTTCGCGTTCGAAGTCGTCCGCCTCGAAGTCGGAAATCAGGAAAACAACCGCCTTGCGGGTCAACACCCGGTTGACGTAATGAAGCGCCTCGGCGGGCTGCGTCCCCTTGCCGACCGGCTGGAAGTAGAGGATCTCGCGGATGATCCGCAGCGTGTGGTGGCGCCCCTTTTTCGGCGGGATGTACAGCTCCACGTGGTCGGAAAAAAGAAGCAGGCCGACCTTGTCGTTGTTGCGGATCGCGCTAAAGGCGATGACGCACGCCACTTCCGCCGCGAGTTCGCGCTTGGAGAGATTGACGCTCCCGTACCCGCCCGAGGCGCTGACATCGACCATCAGCATGACGGTCAGTTCGCGCTCTTCGGTGAATTTCTTGATGTGCGGCACCCCGAGCCGCGCGGTGACGTTCCAGTCGATCGTCCGCACTTCATCGCCCGGCTGGTATTCGCGCACCTCCTCGAAATTCATCCCGCGCCCCTTGAAGACACTCCGGTACTGCCCTGCGAACGAGGCTTCGACCAGCCCCCGGGTCCGGATCTCCAGGCGGCGGATTTTGGAAAGGATGCGGTTGGCGTCCTGCATGAAAAAGAAAGGTGCTTTTGTCCCCGAGAGGGGATAAACCGGCTAGGGAACCGGCAGACCGGCGAAGATGCGGTCGATGATCTTTTCGCTCGTCACCTCCTCGGCTTCCGCTTCGTAGCTGACCATCACGCGGTGCCGCAGCACATCGTGCCCGATGTTCTTGACATCCTGCGGCGTGACGTAGCCGCGCCCTTCGAGAAATGCCTTCGCGCGGGCGGCGAGGATCAGGGCGATCGTCGCACGCGGGCTCGCGCCGTAGCGGATCATCCCCTCCAGCGGGAGCTTGTAGCGCGCCGGTTCGCGCGTGGCCCAGACGACATCGACGATGTAATCCTTCACGCGGTCATCGACATAGATCGAGTTGACCACCGAACGGGCCTGGATGATGTCAGCCGGTTCGACGATCGGGTTGACCTCCAGCCTCGGCGCGGAAGTCCCCATCAGGTCGAGGATCTGCCGCTCCTCCGCGCGGGAGGGGTAGCCGATCTTGAGCTTGAGGGTGAAACGGTCGAGTTGCGCTTCGGGGAGCGGGTAGGTCCCCTCCTGTTCGAGCGGGTTTTGCGTGGCGAGGACGAGAAAAGGATCAGGGAGCGGGTAGGTGGTATCGCCGATGGTCACCTGGCGCTCCTGCATCGCTTCGAGCAGCGCGCTCTGCACCTTGGCCGGGGCGCGGTTGATTTCGTCGGCCAAAATCAGGTTCGAAAAAAGCGGCCCCTGCTTGACGGTGAATTCCCCCGAGCGGGGGTTGTAGATGAGCGTGCCGATCAGGTCGGCGGGAAGGAGGTCGGGGGTGAACTGGAGGCGGGAAAACCCGGTCCGCACCACCGAGGCGAGCGTCTTGACCGTCAAGGTCTTTGCCAGCCCCGGCACCCCTTCGAGCAGCACATGGCCGTTGGTCAGCAGCCCGATGAGCAACCCCTCCACCAGGTATTCCTGCCCGACGACGACCCGCGCCACCTCGGCCTGCAAGGGGGCCACCCACGCTCCGGCATGCCGGACCTCCGCCGTAATTTCTTCAGTTGTCTTGGTCATGAAAGTTGATAACGAACCCGTGCAGAAGCGATTTTTTCTCTCCTACCGGCTCAACTTGAGACACCCGGGCACGCCCGACGTTCGAACATTTTCAAAACGTCCCGGCAAAGGTTCCCAAGAAGAGGCGTGGTTTTGGGGCGCTCCCGTTCAGGCGTTGCCGATCGCCCGCTTGCGATGGCTCTTGGCGCCGGGCCGCACCGCCGGACGGACCAGGACGCGCCGGGTCGGCAGGTACGGTTTGACAAAGGCTTCGTGAAAGTCGAAGCCGTCGCGGAAGTCGTCCATGGAATCGTTCTCCGTCTTGCCGAAGATGCCGACGCGGATCAGGTTGAAGACCATCCGCCCCACGTCGAGGCTTTCGTGAATGTTCCACGCCTCGAACACCGTCGGGACCATCGGCCCGAACTGCTCGATCGCGTACCGGCGCACCCCTTCGAGGAGTTCCTGCCCGGTGACGTGCCGGGAGATGTCCGATTTCTGCCGTTTGCGCAGCTTGATCGTGTAGTCGAGGGCGTCCCTCAGAAAAAGGTACGCCTCGCGGTCGTAACGTGGGTCTTCCTTGAGAACCTTTTCAAGGGATTCGGTGAAACCAATCTTCTGCATATAAAACGTGGCGTTGGCGAGCGGGACAATCAATGGCCGGAGGCGACGCCCGCGGAAACCTCCGCTGCGCGCACCGCCTGCCGGTATTGCCTCACTGTGACCCCGATCAGAACGAAAATCAACACCACGACCAACACCACGCGTTCGCGGCGGGTCAGGGGGATCATCAGGCTCATCTTCGCTCGTTACGGGAAAAAAGGAGCGTAGGCAATCAGCACCCCCTTTTTCAAGCCTCTTTCCGCCCGCGGATTCGGGAGACCCCCGCCGGTTCGAACAAAAAAACTGCGATTCCCGGTTGACGAATGCGGGCCGGTCACCTACTTTCCACTCCGCGCCAGATTTCGCGAGGGGTCTGGGAGGCTTGGTGTTGTGTTTTTTCGACGGAGGGAAGCGTGGAGCGGAGGCTCGAACGCATTTCCGGCGAACCAAAAACAGGCCCGGGACCGATTTGCTCAGACCGCCTGACTTTACCTGATCGTCAGGTCAAAACCACCGGGTCGAACGAATCTTTATCGCAAACCGCAGTTTAGAAGCTTTATTTCCGAAAGAAGGAGAACAACATGCCAGAAGTCCTAGTCCGCAAGGGGGAACCGATTGACCGCGCGCTCAAGCGCCTGAAAAACAAGCTCGACGCCGAGGGCCTGATGGAGGAAGTCCGTCGCCTCCGCGCTTTCGAGACCCCCACGCAGAAGACCAAGCGCAAGGCGCGTGCCAACGCCAAGCGGATGAAGATGAAGTTCCGCTACAACAACTAAGCGCTTGCTTTTGTTGCGGATCGGGGGTTTATTCCTCCGTACCAATCCGGTTTTGTTCTTTTTGGGTTTTTCTTTTTAGGAAAAGTTTAACCAGAAATTCTCTGGAGGGTCGACGATGAAACGTTGGCCCGTGGGTCTTCCGGAAATCCGGTCGATCAACGAGTCAACCTCCTGAATTTGGCGATACCCCCCTAAAACAGCCACTGCTACGCGGATTCTGCGGGCAGTGGCTGTTTGACTTTCCGGCAACGCTCCCCGCTTTTTCAAGCGCCGCATCGCTCCAGCAGCGTTTCGCGCATCACTTCCAGAAAGGCTGCCTCCACCGGGGCGAGCAAGACGCCTCGCAGCCGGTAATAACCGCACTCGATTGGCAGCGGCGGGTCGAGTTCGCGCAGCACGAGGCCGGGGTAGTCGAGCAGCCGCACCATGTAACGCGGCACCACCGCCACCCCCAGCCCGTGGGCAACGAGGGCGATCATCGTGCTGGTATGGGTCGTGCGGGGGCCGGCGCCCTCCTCGTTCATCAACAACCGGCGGGGGACGCCCGCGCTGCGCAAAAGGGCCTCCGCCCCTCCGGCGTAGTAATGGGCGATCAACGATTCCTGGCGGGTGATCTCCGCCACCGGAAGCCGTTCCTCCCCCGTGGCCAGTTCGTGATTTTCGGGGACGATCAACACCAGTTCATCCTCCAGAAAGGGAATGAACTCCAGGGCGGCGTCCTTCGCGTAACCGGTGCCGAACGCGATGCGGAACTCCCCCTTGCGCAGCCGCTGGAGCTGGTCGCGCATCGACGCCTCAAAAAGGATCACCTGCATGTTCGGGTGCCGCTCGCGACAGAGCGCGATGACCGGAGCCACGATGGTCTGTGCAAAAATGGAACTGCAACCGACCAACACCACGCCGTCGATCTCCGCCTCCTTGCGCGCATGGCGGATCTTCTTCAACCCTTCCATGCCGCGGATCAGTTTCTCGACGCGCGGCAGGAGATCGTGGGCGGCGGTGGTCGGCAGCAGGCGTTTGCCGGAACGCTCGAAAAGCAGGAGGTTCAACTCCTCCTCCAGCGCGCGGACCTGCTTGGTCACGGCCGGTTGCGTCAGGTAGAGCTTGCGCGCCGCCAGGGAGACCGAGCCGGTGGCCATCACCTCCGAGAACGCCTTTAATTGCGCCAGGGTCATTCCCGAACATGATCCATCGCGCCCGCATCTTCAAGGTTTTCATTCCGTCTTCGACTGCTTATAAGCTGCGTCTATTTATTCCAAAACGTTATATTACATTAAAAAAAGTTTCAGTAACGGCGATCGGGGCGAAGGGGGTATATCCAGAAACCATGTCATGGGATTTCGCAAAAAACTTCGAACCACTGAGCGTGCCGGTTTTTACAGGGGGAGCGTATGAACGGGGCCGGAAACTGGTGGAACACTTTACCGCCGCGCGGGAACGGCTGCTCAAACAACTCGCAAAAGGCGTCCGCCTGCGCGAACAGAATGGCGAAGGCGACTGGCTGAAGGAAAACTGGCTGCGGCTGCAAGCGATCTTTCCCGAAGGGGCGCTTTACATGAGGGGACAGGCGGACGGCCTCGGCGTACCGGTCGAGGATCTGCTCGCCTCCAGCCATGCCGACCTGCTCAATGACCGGGAGAAGGCGCGGCGCGCGCGGGAGGAGGGCGACGGCATCTGGGACGAGGAGTGCTCCACCTTCGCCTTCCCCGTTTCCGAAGGGGGCGCGCTGGTGGCCAAAAACCGGGACAATCCCCCCGGGGCGAGCGACCGCCATACACTGGCGCTTCATCGCGATCCTTCGTGGGAGGTCGGCTGGGTGCTGGCGATTTCCTCGGTCGGCAGCGCGATGGTGGCCTCCAGCGGCATCAACGGGCATGGGCTGGTGATGGTCTGCAACGCGGTGCGGCCCCGGGCGGTCGGAAACGGGTTTCACAAGGCGGCGGTGGCGGATGCGTTCCTGAGCCGTTGCCGTACGGTCGACGAAGCGCTCGCCCTGATTCGTTCCATCCGCCATGTCGGCGAGGGGCATCTCCTTCTCGCAGACCGGACCGGCAGGGTGGCGGCGGTCGCCATGGTGGGTGAAGCGCCCGACATCGAAGTGCCGCAGGGGCCCGGCTGGGTCGCCAAGACCAACCATTTCGTGGGAGAGGCGTTCGCGCATCTCAACCAGCGGCAGGCCGATGATCCGAAGATCCACCGCAACTCCCGCGGACGGCTCCGTTACCTGCGGGAAGCGCTCTCCACCCTGGAGATGCCGTGGTGCCGGGGGTGGGATGAAGCGGCCAGGTGGAGCATGGAAAAACTGGCGCACCACGACGAAACCGGGGCGACCACCCTCTCCTTCGACAACGACCGGGCCTATACCGCGTGCGGGACGGTTTTTCGCACCGATCCCCCGGCGCTCCTGATTTCCGACGGGCCTCCCACGCGCGGGCGCTGGCGTTACTGGCAGCCCGAGGCCGTCTGATGATTTTGAAGCCGCTCATCCCGAAAACCGCCGCCATTCCCGATGCCCGCCCCGCGCGGCGTCCGCCCCCCGCCCGGATCTCGCTGCTGGAACCGCTGCGGGGGCCGGTGTTCCGCTCGCTTTGGATCGCCTCGATGGCTTCCAACATCGGCACGCAGATGCACAACGCCGGGGCAGGTTGGCAGATGACGCTTCTGACCTCGTCGCCGCTCCTTCTCGGGCTGGTCTCCGTCATGGCGAATGCGCCGGTCCTGTTTCTCTCTCCCCTCGCGGGAGCGGTGACCGATGTCTCCGACCGGCGGCATCTCCTGTTGACCACGCAGAGCCTGCTCGCGGTGGCGGCGGGCCTGCTGGCGCTCTCCGCCTTCGGCGGGTGGCTCAATCCCAAGGGGTTGCTGGTCCTGATCGGCATGATGGGGATCGCGTCGGTCTTCAACCAGAACTGCTGGTCGACCGTGGTGCAGGACTCGGTGCCGCGCCATCATCTCCCGCCTGCGGTTTCGCTCAACTCCATCAGCGTCAACTCGGCACGCAGCCTCGGCCCGGCGTTGGCCGGGCTGCTCATCGCGTGGATCGGCACCGGGATGGTCTTTCTCCTCAACGCCCTCTCCTTTCTCGGCGTCATCTTTGTCATCAACCGCTGGCGGGAACCGCAGGAGCCGGCGCGCAGGAAAGCTTCCTCCATCGGCAGGGCCATGAAGGAAGGCTTCCTTTACCTCCGCTCCCAGCGGCTTCTGGCGCTCCTTCTCATAAGGCATCTGCTCTTCATCACGGCGGGGGTCTCCGTCGTCGCCCTCCTTCCGCTGCTGGCCAAAACGCGCCTCGGCCTTGATGCCAAGGGGTTCGGCCTGCTCTCCTCCTGTTTTGGCATGGGGGCGATCGTCGCTTCCATGACCGCCCACTCCCTTGCGGCGCGCTTCGGCATCCGCCATTCCACCCGCGCCGGCATGGCCCTCTCCATGAGCATGCTGCTCGCCATTGCCCATGTCTCCAACCCGGTCGTGGCGGGCGGCCTGATGCTCCTGAAAGGATTTTCGTGGACCTTTATCTCCCTGAACCACAACGTCCGCGTCCGGATGACCGCCGCCCCCGCCTTTGTCGGCCGGGTCTATTCCTACTACTCCATGTGTGCCACGGGCGGGATGGCGCTCGGCGGGTTCCTCTTTGGCTGGCTCGCCTCCCTCTGGGGGCTGACCGGGGCCATCACGGCAGCCGCCTTCCTTTCGCTGATCGCCCTCCTGCTCGCCCTTCGCCACCCGATGCCGCAGATCTACCGCGAAATCGAAACGGCTCCCGAGGCTCCCCTGCCGTAAGAGGCTGTGAAAAAATGATTTTAATGGCCTCGGAGCCCCTATTTTTAGCCTATAACGAAATTCCGACGACCGCCTGTATTCAGGGAATACAGAAGGGAGGAAGAATGCAGTTAGAGGCAAAAAGAGGTGTTCCATGGCCTTTGAAGGCCTTTTTTCATAGCCTCTAAGGTTCACTCCACCGGTTCGACCCGCACGTCGCCAAACCACACCACTCCCTTGGCGGCGCGGAGGCCGAGCGAAAGGTAGCTGCGCGAAGCGACATTCGCCCCCGGGCCGGTGCGGAAGGTGAAGGCTTGCCGAAGCCACGGCTGCGTGCCGGTATAGGGAACGGTCGGGTAGGAATGGCTCTTTCCATCACGTACGCTCACCTGCGCGCCGCCCTTCCGGCCCGCTGGCACCAGCCCTTCCGTGCGGACGTGGAAGCTGACCCGGTACTCACGCTCCGGCTTCAGGCCGGGGAGGTATTGGCGGACCGAGATCGCCCCCTCCCCGTCGGGGCACTCCAGTTGCAGGGCGTTCCGTGCGGGAAATGAAGCCGCTTCGACCGTACCGACCCCGACGCGGGAACCGTCGCTCGCGCGCACCCACCACGACCGGCCCGGCCCGCCTTCCTCCCCGGATTCGGCAAAATCGCCATCCATCAGCAGGTTTTCGCTCGTAAGTGGCCCGAACCGCAGGCGCCCGAAGTTTTCCGGTTCGTGAAAACTCCTCTGAAGAAAAGGGCTCCAGCTCAGGCGAATGATCGGCTCTCCCTTGACCACCCGGTTGCGGACAAAGTTGATCGGGAAACCGCCGGGAAGGTGCGGCTCCAGGTCGCGGAACGGGATCGCCATCTCCACCGTCCACGATGAAGCGTTCCGACGGACCGCGTATTTCACGCCGCTCTGCCACGCGGGATCGAGCGTCCGGGAAGCCCCCTCTTTCCTTCCCGAAAGATCGCTGACCGACCCGGCGGCGTTCACACTCCATTGCCGGTAATGCTTTCGGTCGCCCGAGGGATTGATCAGCACCTCCACCGACGATTCGTTATGGATCGCGTTGGCGTCGCGCGGCAGGTCGCTCGCGACGATCCGCGCCATCTCCGGCTCCGCGCAGTCAAAGGCGATGAAGAGATCGGTTTCGTTGCGCCCTACTTTCACCGTGGTCAACGGCTCCTTGCGGTCGGGATGGCCGAGATGGGTCAGGGTCACTTCTTCGGCCTGCTGCCAGGCGGCTTCATCCGGCACCCCGTCGATCCGGAGCGTCGACCCGGCCTCAAGTTCCGGAACATGGAGCTGCAACGCATCAATTCCCTTGAGCGTTCGCTGGTAGCGTTCCTTCGCAGCCACCAGCGGGTCGAAAAGATTGCGACGCATGAAGGCGACCCGTTCGCGGTACTCCGGGCGGTCGGCACACGCCCGCTCGGCCTGCGCAAACCGTTCGCCGATCGACGCCACCTCGCTCTCCGAATAGATCACGTTCCAGAGTTGATGCTCCGAAGGCGGCACGGCGGTTTCTCCAATGGAAGTCTCGATCGTGTTGCCGCGGATCTGCTCCAGCCAGATCTCCTCAAACCGGTCGTAAATCTTTTCCATGACGCCCGCCGCAGGCCCGAACATCACCCGATAGTGTTCCTCCAGCAAGGCATCGACATCGACCTGCGGGTCCCACATCACCTTGTTGGCGATATAGGCATTGAGGTACTTGTAGAGGTAGGCATCGTTCATGATCAACGTGAAGTACGCCCCGGAGATATAGGGAGCCAGCTCCTTGAAGTAACGCCCCGTCGCCCGGGGAATCATGAACGGCACGCCGGGCACCGCCAGTTGGCTGAATTTTCCGACGTTGATCCAGAGCCAGAGTTTCCGCTTCCCCGTCTTTTCATACCAGCCGCGCACATGGTCGCGAACCTTGCCAAAATCGCGCACGGCATCCGGCCCCACAGGGCAGAGCGCCACTTCCAGGTTGTCCGGGATCTCCCGTTCGGGGATTTCGCTATAGGGCGAGTAGGCCATCGTTGTCACCTTCCCCGGGACACCCTCCTTCTTCAACCGCTCCGCGACATCGCAGAAGAAGTCCCAGAGAAACTTTGAAGTCGTCGTGCGATTGATCTCGCGGTAGCGAAAGCCCTGAAAATGTTTCTGGCACGGCTCACAATGGCACGGGTAAAACCCATCCTGCGGCATGATGTCAAAATACCCCGGCTGACACGCGGCGGGCGACCAGGCGTACCGGCCATCGCCACGGGGGGACACCTCCCGGCTTTCGGCGCTCTGCCCGGTCAGGTAAGCCTTGGCATCCAGAAAAATTTCCTCCGTAATCCCGCTGCTGAAACAGAGCTGGCCCGCCTGCGGAAGGCTGGCATTGCTGTGCCGGCGTCCGTTCCCCATCAGCGCAAAGTATTCCGGGTGCGACTCACCAAACCGCCCGATATAGCCATAACTCCTCAAACCATGACAGTGCGGCACATAGTCGGTCTGCAATCGCAGGCGCAGAGCATCGAGCGTTTTATAATACCAGGTTTGCGCCTCCCGGTTCTTCCCCGGGTAGCCTTCCTCCTCAAACCCTTCATACAGCGCACCGGAATACCCCATGGAACGCGCCGTCATGGCCGGGGCGACCTCGACCTTCAACGCCGGAAGGGCCACTTCCGCGTGTTCCGGAACGATCGTCCCGAACCGCCCGGGAAAATAGAACCGGACACCGAGGTAGCGTTCAAGAAACTCGTAAACCCCGTTGAGGGTGCCGCGCTGCGGATGCTTGCCGCGCCGGTGCCAGGCGCTGGAGGCGATCTGCCCCTCAACACCATCGGGGTTGTCATCGTTGCCAGCAATATGGATAACCTTCCCCGAAGAGCGGATCACGAAGCCGTCCCTCGGTAGCGATGCGAGGTCGGCCTCCAGCGCTTCAAGGGAGGGATCGCTGCCGAGCACGATGGAGGTCGCCGCTTTTCCCCCGGGGACTTTCACCAACGGCACCTCGCCCCCCAGCGAGCGGGAAAGGAGTTGCTGCAACTCCTTTCCGGCAAACTGTGTCATCGTCGGCGCATCCCCGGCGACAACGATTTCACAGGCAATCCCGTCGGGACCGGCCAGCAAGTGAACCGGCTCCGCGCCCCGGGCTGTTGCGATCAAACCGCCCCCGGCTGCCAGCAGCGCACTGGCAGCCACCATGGCAAAGGCGATATTTCGGACGGAGGAAACAAGATTGATCATGAAAGATGGCAGCGGTTCTATTCCCCGAACAACCAGGCGCGATCCCCATCCAGCGGCCGCCTTCCCCAGCGGGAGAAACGGAAGTATTCACGCGGGGCCGAGTCGTCGAGCCCGAAGCGTTCGTTGATATGGGTATGCCGCAGGCGGAAGCCCGTCTCAAACTCTTTTTCGCTCGGAGCCGCCTGCCGCCGGTTGAACGGCAACCATTCGTAGATTTGCGAGCGGTGGCATTTCGCCATCGCCACCTTGGTCCCGTAGGTCTCGGCGATATCACAGGCGACATGATACTCCTTCTCATAGCTATAGACATCATCGCAAAGCACGATCACCGGTGCACGGTAGTGAATATCGGCCGCCGTGGCGGTCAATGCCGGGTAGGCACGCGGCACGCCCAACTGGTAGCCGACCAGCCGCACCGCGCGCGCCGTCTCCTCGTGGTCCACGTGGACGGCAGCCAAGGGGTCGGAGACCACGGGGGGACAGAACAGGTAGTCGGCCTGAAAATCGCGGATGGCGTTCCAGATGCCTCCCAGCAGATTGCGCGTCACCAGCACCTGCGCGGCCACGTGCGTGCCGTCGAGCTGGGTCAGGCACTCCGCCTCCGCTCCGATCAGCGCCGCGCTCTCCCGCGCCTCCTCCATGCGGCGCATGAAGAGGGCGTCGGGCTCCATCTCGTGGTGGCCGGAAGCGCCGCGCGAGGTGATGATGACCTTCATCCGGACCGCGTCGCCGTAGCGTTGCCGCAGCCGGGCAAAGGTTCCCCCGGCGTTGAATTCAAAGTCGTCCTGATGCGGGACGATGGCAAGAAGTCTCGCCGGTTTATCGGCGGTAAAAACAGGTTGGTTCATTTTGTGTGGATTAAAAAAATTTAGAGCCACGTCCGTTGGGCGATGGCGATCGACTCGCGCAGGTAGGCAAAAGATTGCGTCACCCCTTCCCGTTCGGGGACGATGCGGGCCGCTTCATACTCCAGACTGCAAAAACCGGGGTAGCGATCGGCGGCGAGTTGCGCGATCACCTGCCGCAGCGGGGTCATCCCCTTGCCCGCCACGCATGGTTCGCGGCGGCGCTTCAAATCGAGCTTTGCTGGCCAGACATCCTTGAGATGCACATGGGCGATGCTGTCGCGTAGCGTTTCGTACGCCCGCAGCGGGTCTTCATCCTCGTCCATGCTATTGCCGTGGCAGTTGGCGGGATCGTACGTCACCTTCAGCCACGGCGAAGCAAAGTGATCCACGATCGCCCGGCTTTCATGGGAATGCCCGGGAAGCCGCCCGTGGTTTTCAAGCGCCAGCACCACCTGGCACGACTCGGCCAGCGGCAGGCATTGCGCGATTCCTTCGACCACCCGTGCCAGACCGCGCGTGGTCGTCATTTCCGGCTCGCCGTTCGCTTCGCAATGGTAGCCACCGAAGATCCGCACCACCGGCGCGCCGCAGTCGCGCGCCCGCGTGATCACCCGCCGGACCGCCTCCACCTCGTTTCGCCACGCGGTTTCATCGCTCTTCGCGAAGTTGTTCCCCGCAGCATAGACCGCGATCGCCACCCCTTCCCGGCACGTCCATTCCGGGACCTTTGCCAGCTCTTCCTTCGCCGACCAGAGCCATGGGTAGTGATCGACATCGAGCAGGTCGATCCCCTGCAACCCCTGTTCGGCGCAAAAGCGGATGAACCCGGGCAGGGTCATCGTCCCTTCCCGAAACGAATGGTGAAAACTGATGGGTGTACAGGAAAGTTTCATGCTCCGACCAGGGACGGCTCACCCGCCGGGGAGACGATTTCTTCCAGTTTTTCAAGAAAGGCGGCGCTCTCCAGCGGCAACGCGACGGTCGAGTCGGTCCAGGTGGAGTATTGCATCGCGTTGGCCAGTTCGACCCCGAGCATCCCTTCGTGTGCCGGGGCGATCAGTTCCTCCCCGTAAAGAATGGCGCGCGCGAAGTTTTCGAAAATCTGCATATGTCCGCTATCCTTCTGCGGCTCCAGCGGCACCTCGAATGACTCGCATTCGGGCCGGTCCATCAAGGTTTCGGTGGTCCTGCTGAAGTCGGTCATCGCGACACGGTTGCGATCCCAGTGAAGCCGCCCGCCTTCGGCGATCAAGCGGCCCATTTCGCCGACGATCTCGAGCCGGTCGGTGCCGGGCGATTCCCCGGTCGAAGCCACAAAGACCGCCTTCATCCCGTCGGGATAATGCAGCACCGCCGTCACGTCATCTTCCGCCTCGATGTCATGGTAGCGACCGAAGCCGCAAAAGGCGGTCACCTTCTCCGGCTGCCCCATAAACCACGAGAAGAGATCAAGCTGATGCGGGCATTGGTTGAGCAACACCCCGCCCCCTTCCCCTTTCCAGCTTCCGCGCCACGAGGAGGAGGCATAGTATTTCTGCGTCCGAAACCAGTTGGAAGCGATCCAGTGGACCCGCCGGACGGTGCCAAGCGCGCCGGTATCGAGCAGTTCCTTGACCTTCCGGTAGACCGGCTTGGTGCGCATGCTTAACATCACCGAAAGAACCTTTCCGGAACGCTTCTGCGCCTCCAACAGACGCTCGCACCCTTCCTTGTTGGCGGCCATCGGTTTTTCCACCAGCGTATGCAGGCCGTGTTCCAGAGCCGCCACGCCGAGGTTGGCATGCAGGTAGTGCGGGGTCGCGATAAAGACCGCGTCGAGCGTTTCCCGGGCGAAAAGCTCCTCCACGGAGGTATAAAACGGCAGGCCCGAAAAGAGTTCATCCTCCCGCACATGGGTATCGCAGAGGGCGGTCAGTTCCATCGACGGGGCCAACCCCTCCAGCAATCGTTTGGCGTGAACCTTTCCCATCGTCCCGACCCCGATCAGGGCCAGCCGAATCTTGTCTTTTTTGTGTGTCATGGCTTGAAAAACTTGGAAACATCATCTTCTCCGCACGGTGGCGGTCGTGGAAACCGAAAGTCACTTTATCCGTAAAGGCACGCTTTCCGCCGTCACCTGGTCTCGACCAACGCACCGTGCCGGTCCAGCGCCTCGTCGATCCCGACCTCATGGAGATCACTCCGCGTCAGTGCGCGGACGTGCCCGTCGAGAAAAAGTACATTGGCGCGGTCGCTGTGGCGAAGATGAATCCCCGCATGGCTGTTATAGAGTTTGGGCGGCACGATCCTGAAGATCTGGGTAAAATCGCGCAGTGAATAGGTATCGGCAGCCAGAAGAACCTTCGAAGGATTCTCCACGGCGGGGATCGTCAGTTGATAGATTTTTCCGCCGCCTTTCAGCACCTCCCCCGGAGGCCCCCCGACCCGGAAACCGTAACACTTCCAGTTCGTCACCTCGTCGGCAGGCAGGGCGGGACATCCGAAACACTCCCGGGCCCGCTCGTCGGAAAGGGAAGCATACGCTTGCAGCAGGTCGTACCACTTCTTTGCCTGTGTCGTGGTTCCTTCCTGAAAAAGCCGGACCACCCGGTTGGGCTGTTCGCTGACATAGCCATGAAACAGGACCCCGATCTGTCGCAACCGGTGGGCACACTTGATCTCCACCGCTTGCTTGCCCGCCCGTTGCACCTGCAAGGCCGCAATGACGGCGAGAGCCGCCAGCAATGCCAGCACCAGCAGGAGTTCCGGCACTGAAAAACCTCCACCCGGTCGGCCCCGCCCGCCGCAACGCGAAAATATGCCTTGATCAGACATCGTTCTTTCGACGGCAAACCAGGCGACCGGTCAACCAAAGCGTCCCCGCCCCCAGCAGCAGGGCGGTCACTCCCGGTTCGGGGATGATCAGGATGGAGTCGAGATCATACGTCACGGAATGAATCGGCGCTTCGCCGTCGGGCCGGTCGGTCAGGGTCATGCTCCATTGCAACTGCCCGCCGACCGCATCCCTGGCGGTTTCTCCATAAAAATCGCTACCGAAGAAACCGAGTGAGTCGATCGAAAAGGAGAAATCGGCATCATCAAGGTTGATCACACTGAAACCCCAAAGCTTCGTCACCGGATCGAGCTGAATCGTAAAAGCATAGGTATCGCCAAAGATCATCGGAACCTCCGTGCCGACCCAGCTTCCCGGCGCGGTATAGTACCCCCATTCACTCCCGCTCACCCGCAGGTAAAAGGCGGAGGTTTCGTTGCCTTCGCTGGCATTTCTGGCGCTGTCAAAAATGCCGGGAGTCGCTCCTCCCACCGGTTGGTTGATCCGATAAAGAAAGCTGATGGTATGCGGAGCGTTCAGGGAGACCAGCCCCTCGTCCTCATAGGTACGACGAACCAGTTCCGTCCGCCTGGCGGTGGCTGAAACCGTGGAATTGGTCATCGTCACCGAAAGGTAGTTACCGCTCCCCACCTTCAGGGGATCGGTATTAACTACCGTCCGGGTCAAGGTTCTTCCCGAACCCGGGTTTGGGTTACCCCATGGACCGGCCCACCCCTCTCCCGCCATGCCGGGGTTTCCATCGACCGCCGTACTGGTGTTTCCGGCGTCAAAGTTGGCCACGATCTGCGCCGATGTCGTCGCGCTCCATCCGGAGAGAAGAAGGGCGATGCCAAGCGCGGCGGAGGGGAATCGATTCCGGGTAAAAAAAGGGAACATTTTCATGGTGCTGGACGGGGGTTGAAGGATTGGGCGGATGATCCTTCTCCAGCGTCGGCGCGACAACGAAAAGTTCACTTTAACGTAAAGCGCCCCTTCAACCGGCCCGTTTACCCCGAGACTTTACCCGGGGCCGACGCCCCATCCACCCACGAACCGCTGACCAGCGTAAACTTCTGGATGTCGGGAATGCCGCTCTCCTTGAAATTGATCTGGTTGACGAGAAGATCGACCGCTGTCGCGCCGATCCGGTCGCTGTTCTGGTTGACGCCCGCCAATCCCTCCAGCCGGTCATGCCAGTTGAAGGTGACATAACCCATGTCGCGCGGAAACCCGACGCCGATCTGCTGCAACGCCCTCATGAACCGCCCCTGCCCTGCGGCGTCGATAAAGAGATCCGGCTGCGCCTTGGCGATCTTCTTTCCGAAGACCTTGCCGTTGAAAGTGTAGCGGGAGACATAGAACGGGGCGATCCGCCTCGACGCCGGGAGGTCCCGCTGGAAGAGGTGGAGCGCCATCAGGTAATTGTCCGTCAGCCTCCACCGGCTCAGAAGGCCGAGCGCGATCCTTTGATACCCCATCGCCGCCACCCGCCGCAGGGTTTCGTCCATCGTCTGGAAATGGTTCAGCATCACGCGATGAACCGGCGGCACCTGCTCGGTATAACCGATCGAAACGCATGGAAACCGATCCCACGCAAAGGCGTACGGCATCGACGCGGGCCCCACCCCGACGATGACGCCGACCACATTGCGGTAGCTAAGGATGTCGTATAGCCGCTTGGGCGACATCCTTTGCGCATTCGGCTCGAAAACCTCCATCGCAAAGCCGAGTTCCTCGCACCGTTGCCGCGCCCCTTCGTAGTAGGAACGGAGAATGCCGTAGCTGTTCCACCAGCGGCTGCGTTCCGCGTAAAAGGAGAGGTAGGCAACCAGCGGCGGAGCGACCGATTTCCGGCGGGAGCGGAGTTCGCCAAACAGGGCGGAAACCAGCGGATTGGGGACATACCCCATCTCGCCCGCCAGCTTCCGAAGGCGCTCCGCCGTCGCCTCGGGAATGCTCGGGTGATGCCGGAGCGCATAGGAAACCGACATGACGGAGACCCCGGCCGCCGCCGCCACATCCCGCATGGTCGCCTTCTTTTTCATGTGAAAGCTGCCAAAGGGACCCCCCTTACGGCTTCGCCAGAACCCGGTTCGGCCCGGCGAGGTATTGGAGCACCTGCGTCGCGATAAAACGGTTCCCCTCCACGGTCAGGTGGACCCCATCCTTCGGGTTGAAAAGACTTGCCTTGTCAGGATGGTTTTTGGTCGGGGTATAGACATCCACATAGTCAAACCCGTATTCGCCCGCAATGCGTTGAAGCTGTTCGTTATAGCGTTCCATCAACGCGGGAACCCCATGCCGGTTGGTGGCGTGCCCTTCGGCCAGGCGCTTTTCCGAACGGGCGCGGGCGATCTCCTCCACCGGCGAGACCGACGAGATGAGCACCACCTTCGCCTCCGGGTTTTTCTCCTTGAGCAGGTCGATCACCGAATGGAAGCATTGGTCCTGCACCTCAAAGGGAATGCTCGGTTCCTTGAAGTCCGACTTACTGGTCGCCTTGTTATCGTTGTGCCCCAGGAAGATGAAGATGACATCCGGCTTGAACCCGAAAATGTCGTCGTACCGCTCCTGGCGAAACTGCGCCTTCTTCGCCGGGTCGAGCACGTGCTCAAACCGTCGCCAGACGGTGCGGATCGAGTCGCCCCCGACCGCGGCGTTGCGAAACGTCGTTTTCCCCGGGTGCTGTTTCTCCAGCCAGAACCGCACCTTGTCAACGTGATTGCTACCCTCCTGCTGGGCCGTCAGGCTGTCGCCCAGATAGAGGACCCGCAACGGCCCGGCAAGCGGGATCGAAGCCGCCAGCGCGTCGAGTTCGTCATAACGCGCCTTCTCCAGGACATCCATCTGCGCCACCACCTTCTGTTGGAAGGAAGCCGCCTCCAGCTTCAGTTCCGCATGCCCCGTCGGCATGACCCTGGGCACGGCGATCTCGTAACGCGCCGTGCCGCCCGCCTCCGTTTCCTGCTTGAGCGACAGGGTCGAACCGTCCGGCCAGGTCACGGAAAGGGCCGCCTGCGTCGAAGCCACCGGCGCGCCCGCCTCCTCCAGCGCCACCACGACGCTCTCGGTCAAGCCGGGAGCGCTCACCGGGTGGGGCGGCGCAAGCGTCACCTCGACCGCACCGGAGACCGGAGTCAAAAGGGTCGCACCGGCCAAGAGCAGCAGCCGACGCAGGGGGAACCAGGGGGACAAGAAACATTTCTCCATGAAAGAACCTCCTACCACCCCGCCCGCTTCAAGGCAAAGCGTTTGAGCGCTTTACCCGTAAAGCCACCGCGATTTTCGCTCAGAAAAACTCCCGGATCGAACCGATCGTCCGCTTCACGGTATAGGCATCGACCCGCACCGCGCCGCTCGAAGGACGGCACGCCGCGTCGGCGGCTTCCAGCCGTTTGTAGCGGACTTCCACCTCCAGGGGAGCCGCGAAGCCAAACGGCTGCATCCGCCCGCGCCCGGCAACGGCTTCCCTTGCCGCCGCCTCGATCTCCGCCAGAACCCGCCGGGGATGCTTGCTCAACGCCGCATTCCAGCTATAGCCGACCTTGGTCTGCACCGAGCAGATGCCGGGAAAAAACTCGCACGCTTCAGCCACCATCTTGTCGTCGCCAACCACCATCAGCGGCGGCACGCCGAGGCTGCCGGCGACGGCGGCGTCGATCGCCAGTTCGCCGACTTCGCGTCCGTTGATCTTCATCCACTGGTAGGCGGAACTGTTGTAGGTATGGGCCAGCGGCGCGCCGCAGACGTTGTCGCGCGAATGGTAGCCGACAAAGACCACCCCGGAAAAGCTTTCATCCATCATGGCGAAACGGCCCGCTCCCGCGCCGTTGAAAATATCGCAACGCTCGTCGAGTTCATCGTAAACCAGGTTCACCCCGCCGCCGTGGTTGTCCCAGACGATCACCTGCTGCGCTCCCGCTTCGAAGAGCCCCCTTGCGGCGGCGCTCGCCTCGGCGGTCGCCTGCCTGCGCGCAAACTCGTACTGGGCCGGGGCGGAGTTGAGGCCGCCGCCCGGCGCTCCCACCACGCAGGCGGGTCCTTCACAATCAACGGCAATGACAAACTTCATGGGAGTCAAAGTACAAATTCGGTCGTGAAAGAACAGGCTTTTTGAAAGCGTTTCAACCCGCTCACGGCTTCAACCGCTCAAAAAGGCGCTTCATCTCCCGCATATCCTCCAGGCACCGGACGACCCCCTCCTTTTCGCTTCCTCCGGGCAACGCCCCGCATTCCAGCGAAAAGAAGCCGTCATAGCCGCTGCGGACCATCTCCGCCGTCAACTGCCGGACCGGCACCACCCCCGCCCCGAGCCGGCACGGCTCAAACTTTCGCCCGCTCCCCGGCGCAGCCGTCCGGAAATCCTTGTAATGCGCCCCCACCACGTAAGCGGCAAGCACCGGCCACGCCCGCAACGGGTCTTGCGGCTCGTCCATGCTGTTGCCCAGAAAATTGCCGTAATCAAAAAGAACCCGCAGCCACGGCGAGGCATGACTTTCCACCAGGGAACGAAGCTCCCACGCATGCCCCGGCAAGCGCCCGTGGTTCTCCAAGGCGAGGACCACGCCGCACCGCTCCGCATCGACGAGCAGCAGATCGAGCCCACGCCGGATCTGCTCATAAGCGAGGGCGAACCCGCCATACCCTCCCCCGTTGCCCACCCCCTCAAACGTTCCGCCAAAAATCCGCAAAAACGGCGCGCCCGCTTCAGCCGCCTCGCGCAACGCAAAACGGGCGTTCTCCACCTCGCAGCGATGCCGCTCCGGGTCGGCCACGGCAAAATTATTGGAGCACCCGTAACCGGCGATCGCCACCCCCTCCCGGCGCGCCCACTCCACCACCCGCCCGGGTCGCCCCGCCGTCTCCTTCCAGAGCCACGGATAGCCGTGCGAATCAAGCAGGTCGACCCCGTCGAGCCCCTGCTCCGCAGCGAACCTCACCCATCCTTCGAGATCCATCTCGCCGGAACGGATCGTCCCCCCAAGACTAAACGGTGTGCATGAAAGTTTCATGGAAACCGAAACGCTAGAAAAAACCGCCGCCCTCTTTCCAGAGGCGATCGGCTTTACCGTAAAGCCACCACCGCCACCCTATCGCCGGGAAAGCTCCATCGAACACTGGACGCCGCGCATTTTGCCCGTTACGTTCCCCGCTCCCCATGTCTTTACTCTCTTTCCCGGAAACCCGCGTCCTCGGCTGCCTCATCGAAAAGGAGCTGACCACGCCGGACTATTACCCGCTCACGCTCAACAGCCTGGTGACCGCCTGCAACCAGACCACCAACCGCGAGCCGGTCGTCGCCTTTGACGAAACTACCGTCGCGGAAACCGCCGACGCTCTCCGGGGCAGGCAGATGGTGACCGCCGTCTTCGGAGCCGGTTCGCGGGTGAAAAAATACCGGCACGACTTTCTCGACCACTACACGCTGGAGCGCAAGGAACTGGCGCTTCTCGCCGTCCTGCTGCTGCGCGGGCCGCAAACCCCCGGCGAACTCCGCCAGCGGAGCGAACGGATGGCCGGGCGGCTCCTGACCCTGCCGGAAATCGAGGAAAGCCTTGAAGAGATGTCCAAGGGACAGTCGCCGCTGGTCCGCGCCATCGCCCCGGGCCCGGGGCGCAAGGAAAAACGCTACGTCCACCTCCTCGCCGGGGAACCTGACGAAGCGCTCCTCGCCTCCGCCGCGCCCGCCGTGCAGGTAATCCCGTACACACCGGCTCCCTCCAACCACGCCTCGCGCGAGGAACTCGCCGCGCTTCAGGAAGAGGTCGCCGGTCTGCGGGAAGAACTTCAGACCTTACGCGAAACCTTCGAGACGTTCCGCAAGCAGTTCGAGTGACCCCCTCGTCGGCTCAACGCCCCCTGGAAGCAGCCTCCTTGAACGCATCAGTCATGAATTCGTAAAAAACGGTCTTCGTCTCCGTTCCGTCGTTGGAAACGGTCACGACCAGGCTCTCTCCCTCCCGGGAGAACTGGAACAGGTGAATATTGACACTCTGTTTCTGGTCGTCCGTCAGCTTCCAGCCGTGCACCTCCCCCTGCCTCACGGTTTCAATAATGGCGGCACGGTCGGAAGTCGGTGCCTGAATGTTCCAGCGATAATACCCGGCCACCCCGAGAAACACCGGTTGATGGGTGACGCCGGGGTAAAGCGGCAAATCCTTCGGCAACCCTTCGGGCCACGGGTGCTCGTCGTCCCCGCCTTCCTCCTTGTCATCGTCGGCTTCCTGAAGTTTTTTCAACATCTCCGCCGGTCTGAGCCATTCCCTCTCTTGCGCCTGAAGCGAAGGAGCGGCAACGAAAGCGAGTGAAAGCAGGAGCGAAGTGGAAAAAGAAAGAGCTTTTTTCATGATGAACCGCCGTGAGTACATCCCCGAAGCATTTTTAAATCAACCCCCTATGCCTCCGACGGAGCTTGTGCAGCAGCAATCATTGATGTTTGCGCAATCTCGCCTTCATCTCCGACGGAAAAAGTTCGTCAATCGGGGTTTTAAGAACATCCGACAGAGCGGCCAGTTCAAAATCCCCGACCCATCGAATCTGTAATTCAATCCGCGCAATAATATCGCGCGAAACGTCCCATCCAGCCAACTGGCACTTGGCAGCCAGTTGAGCCTGCGACCAACCAAGCTGATTGCGAATTCGGCTCACCTGCGGACCACAAACATTGCGGACCTGTTGACCTGTGTGAAAATCCACACTCGACAATAAGGAATCCGAATGTTTCGATTGTGTGGAAATCCACACAATCCATGAACATCACGACGAACCTGATGGTCATCTGTACCATTCTATTTCTCTCCATCTCCTTACCACCAGCCCATGGCGATGGCCTTCAACGTTATCAAAACCTGGAGGGAATCCAGCGGGTGGTGGTGACCAGTGATAACCGCATCTCCATTCTGCATTCCTCAGGCGCTGCCACTTTTGAACCGGAAGAGATCGACTCTGCCTTTCTCAAATCGTGGGGCATTGAGCAGGCAAAGGTCATCGAGGCGCGGAAAAAAGACAGCTCCACCCAAAACGAAGCCACGTCAGGCGAAGCAACCACCGGCCTCCCGAAACAACTCGCGGCCGTCGATGCCATCGCTTTGGAATACACAGGCACGCTGCTTGATTTTTGTACATGGCTAAACTTCAAGCATCACATCCCGGTATCCGTCGATCCCGCCCTCTGGGAGCGAAAGTCGGTTCTACAGGAAAAAAGACACTTCTCGAAGGAGTCCGGAAAAAGCCTGGCCGATGATCTTAAAGATCTGGCCAGAGCCGAAAACGCGGAGGTGATGATCATGCAAGGCTCCATCTACATCACCTCCTCCCAGCCGAACCGGTACTCGAGGTATCTTCCCCATCTGTTGAAGGGTCGCTATTCGGAGACGGCAGCGGCCCTGAGAGCAGATCGCCAATCCTCATCGGACGATCCCTTGTTGGTGCTGTGTGAAAAGGTCAACGCCGCGTTCCATCGAAGGGCTACCGTGAAACAGACGCTTGCAACCCTCTCCTCGCAGGTCCGTTCGTCCAACTTTCAAGCGATGACTTATCGGCATGGAAGTTCCCTGAGCCAACCGGAGCCGGGTCGCGCCGTTCACTTTGAAAAAAAAATCGAGGAGAACGCACGGACGGTACGAGCCCTGATTGAAGAGGAACTCCAGCCATTTACCGACGAGGTCGTCTCCAACGACATCAAGACATTGCAGAACGCCGTCAAATCAATACCCGAATGGGTCGTCTTGAAGATTTACGCCGATTACCAGGCCGCCGTGGTGGACAACCTGCTGCTCATCACCGGCGAAACCAAAACCATGTTCCATGATTCCAATCTCGTCATCAGGGCGCTGGGTTCACTAAAAGCCTCCATTGAAGAAAAGAGAATCCATTACCTTGAAACGGCGAAACACCACGCGATGCTGCACGCGGCAGCCTCGGCAGTTGGGAAAGGCGCTGAACCAAAAAGAAATTACCATCTCCTGGTCAAACTCTATGACTCCTTCGGAGACTCAGGTTCCCGGACACGCCGCCTGCTTGCCCAACGATATGCCGAAATCAATACCCTGGCTCTGAAACGCAAATCCCAGGATAACAACCCGGGAACAGTGCCTTCATCTTTTCCTTTTGGCGTTGGTCTCACAGAAGAAGGGGCGCGGCTCTTGAACTCGTACCTACAGACAAATCTCGGAAAACCCGCAGAAAAGGAGAGGCCTCGACCGCAGATTGGTTTGTCCTACGGGCTGACCGTCAGGAAACGGGATGGAGAGGGAGTGATCAGCATCTTCAGCGCGGAACTCGCCAAACGAAGGGCGCAAGATCAAAGCCGGCTTTCCGAATATTTGAAGCCGTTGATGGTTGGAGATGCCGATGAACAGATTGAACTCCTCAATACGGGAGACTATTCACTCGACAAATACTTCATTTCATCGATCAAGGACGCGGTTCATTACGTTTCCTCCAATTTCGACAAAAACCTGTTTCAAAACCGGGTGATCCTGTCTCTGGACCGATCCACGGACCTCGCCATTGGCGGCGATTCGGCTGGAGCCGCGATTGCCACCGCCCTCCTTTCACGTCTGAAGAAGATTTCGCCCCGGCCGGGAGTCGCCATGACCGGTGCGATCCGAAGCTTTGGAAACATCTACCCCGTCGGAGGGATCTGCGCCAAATCGCTGGCGGTCGCAAAGTCGGGCTTCGGGATGCTATTGATTCCCGAAGAGAACCGGAAAGACCTGGAACTGTTGCCTTGGGAAGATATGGAAGGTCTCCAGATCATTCTCGGAAAAACGATGTCGGATTACCTGGAGATCAGCCTGCCTGAAGTGTCGGGGAACCGGAAAATGAGCCGATGCACCGAAGTTTACGCTGTTGCCGTTAATCTGTACCAACTCGGCAACCCCGGTGCGGCCCTGACCTTGTGCAACTGGATCAACCAACAGACCGACCGCCATTATTCCGCGTGGCGGTTGAGTCGTCTCCTTGAAACAGGCGGCGTTCAGGAGGCCGTTCTATCCCCTGAGTTCTTTCTACCGGCAGGCACTGCCGGACCATCAGCCTCCCCCGCTGCGAAAACCACCCCGAAAGACTCCGTGCCCCCCTCGGCTACGCCGGACGCGGAAGCCTCCTGGGGCGCCCGTTTCTTTGAATGGTTGGTAAAACTGTTGAAATAACCTCCCCTACAAACCGGCGACGCGAAGGCCGAGGCTCACCCAATAGGGAATGGTAAAAAGCCCGAGCGCAGTGGTGACGAGCACGATCTGGATCGCCATGCCGGTGTCGCCGCCGTAATGCTTGGCGAGGACGATCGGGAGCATGGCGCACGGCATCGCCGCCTGGACGATCAGGACCTCCTTCAACTCCCGGGAACACGGCAGCCAGCGGGCGATCAGGATGAAAAGGATCGGCAACACCGCGAGGCGGATCGCCGTCGCGCTTGCGGTGACGACCGCACCGCTGCGGGTCGGGCGCACTTCGGCAGCGAAATCGGAAAGGGTCGCCCCGGTCAAAAGGAGCGCCATGGGGATGGCCGATGCGCCGATCATCCCGGCGGCCACCAGAAGCCATGCGGGGAGGTAGTCGTCCGCCGAGAGGAAATGGAGCAGCAGCGAGACCAGGATCGCGATCACCGGCGTGCTCAAAAGGTGTCGCCAGAGCGGTTGGCGGTCGCCCCCGCCGCCCCGGTTGGCGAGGATCAACCCGGCCCCCACCCAGAAGGCGATCTCCACGCCCAGGTTGTGGGTGAAAAGAATCCCGAGCGTCTTCGTACCGAAGAGGTTCTCCACCACCGGGATCGCCGTGTAGCCGTAGTTGTAGAGCCCGGTGACAAAGACAAACGTCCGCGCGCCGCGCCCGGTCTCCAACCCCAGCGCCCGTGCCCCGCCGAAGGCGACGAGGTAGCCGATCGCGACAAACAGAATCCCGGTCAACGGCGGCAGCCAGACGTTGGAAAAGTCATCCAGCAGGTCGTTGCCGATGATCGTCGTCGCGATCAGGCATGGGTAGAGGAGGTTGACGCAGATCCTCAAAAGCGAGGCGTCGGCCTCTTCGTTGAGCACCCGCAGCCGCCTCAGCAGGAACCCGAGCCCGAGGATGACAAAAACCGGCGCAACGGCAGCGAAGAGCATGGCGGGTTCCCTTTCGTTGGCGCGAAGAGCCGGTCGTCGTCGTCCACGCGTCTACCGGCTACTCGAAAAGCTCGTAGCTCAACACGCTCAAGGTGTAAAGCGCGGCGGTCTCGCTGCGCAGGACGATCGGCCCGAGGGTGATCGGGCGGCAACCGGCGATCTTCGCGAGCGAAATCTCCGCCGGGGTGAAATCGCCCTCCGGCCCGATCAGGATGAGCACCTCCTTCGGCTTGCCGCCGAGCGTGGCCTGCACCTCTTCGAGCACCTTGCGCGGCGGGAGCGCGTCGCTCTGCAACGAGGCGATCAACATCAGGTCAAAACGGGGCGAATCGGCAAAAAACGCCTTGGGCGTCACCGGTTCGGCCACCGGCGGCAACCAGTTGCGCCCGCATTGCTTGCCCGCCTCGATCACGACCCCCTGCCACTTCTCCCGCTTGCGCGCCGCCTCTTCCGGCGAACACTGAACCACGGTCCGTTCGCTCACCAGCGGGACGATCGCGGAAACGCCCAGCTCCGTCGCCTTCTGGATGATTAAGTCCATCGTCTTCCCTTTCGGGATCGCCTGCGCGAGCGTGATGCGGCATGCGAGCGGTTCGCTTTTGGCCTGGTGCAGGACCTTCAGGTCGAGCCGGCGCTTGTCGGCTTCGACCACTTCGGTCGTCGCCTCGGCCCCGCGTCCGTTGAAGATGACGATGCGGTCTCCCTGCCGGACTCTCAGGACATCCACGGCATGGTGCGCCTCCGCCCCTTCCAGAGAGGGCGCGGCGAGGTTCCAATGTTCAGGTGCAATATAGAAACGGTGCATAAACCTTCCTCCCGACCGTGGAAACGCCGGGGAGCTTCAAGGAAAAGCAACCTTCCCTCTGCTCGCGCCCCCAGGCAGCGTCACCGCGGACGGATTTAGCGAAAGAAATCCTTCGCTTTTTCAAAAAAACTGCGGTGGATCGGCGTGTTTTCCTCGCCGCACAACCCGGCAAACTCTTCGAGCTTCTTGCGCTGCTCGCTGTTGAGACGGCTGGGGACTTCCACGGCCACGCGCACCAGCAGGTCGCCCCGCTGGCTCGAACTCAAGGTCGGGACCCCCTTGCCGCGCAGCTTGAAGACGGTGCCGCTCTGCGTACCGGGCGGCACCTTGATCGAAGCCTTCCCTTCCAGCGTCGGCGCGACCACTTCGCCGCCGAGCGCCGCCGTGGCAAACGAGATCGGGATTTCGGCGTAGAGGTTGTCCTCCTCGCGCTCGAAAATCGTGTGCTCCTTGACGTGGATCACCACATAAAGATCGCCGGGAGGGCCGCCGCGCAGCCCCGCCTCCCCGTTGCGGGAGGATCGCATCCGCGAGCCGTTTTCAATCCCGGCGGGAATCTTGAGCTTGATGCGCGAACGCCCTTCGGCGCGCCCTTCCCCGTGGCATTTCTTGCACGGGTTGGAGATGATCTGGCCGACGCCGCGGCACCGGGGGCAGGTCTGCGAAACCTGAAAAAACCCGCGCGCGCTGATGACCTGGCCGCGACCGTGACAGGTCGGGCAGGTGGCCGCCTTGGCCCCCTTTTCGCCGCCGCTTCCGTCGCAGGCGTCGCAGGTGACCGGCTTGTTGATCTCGATCTCCTTTTCGCAGCCAAACGCCGCTTCCTCCAGGGTGATCTGAAGGTCGTAGCGAAGGTCGGACCCGCGGGTGCGGCTCTCCGCCCGTTCCCCGCCGCCGCCGAAAAACTGCTCGAAAATACCGCCCCCGCCTCCTCCGCCGCCAAAAACTTCGCGGAAGATGTCAAACGGGTCGTGCCCGCCCATTCCCCCGCCCGCACCGGCGGTGCCCTGGGCAAAGGCGGCGTGGCCGTGGCGGTCGTACGCGGCCCGCTTGTTCTCATCCATCAGGATGTCGTACGCTTCGCCGAGTTCCTTGAAGCGTTCCTCCGCCGTCGGGTCGTCCGGGTTTTTGTCGGGGTGAAACTTGACCGCGAGCTTGCGATAGGAGCGCTTGATCTCCTCGGAAGTCGCGGTGCGGGAAACGGCGAGAATCTCGTAATAGTCGCGTTTGGTCGCCATCATGAGGCAGGAGTCGCTGGGCCTTTGGAGACAAAGACGTTGGCGGGACGGATGAGGCGATCCTTCAGCTTGTACCCCTTGCGGGTCTGGCGGATGACTTCTCCCTCCGGCACGGTGTCGCTGGCCTCCTGGCCGAGAGCGTCGTGAAGATTGGGGTCAAAGGGCTGGCCGACGGCGTCGATCACCTCCACACCGCTGCCTGCCATGAAATCGGCAAGCTGGCGGGAGACGATCTCGAAGCCGATCACGACCCCCTCGCTCCCTTCGTTGCGGGCGGCCTGGAGGCCGAGTTCAAAGTTGTCGAGCACCGGCAGAAGCCGGGAAAGGATGGCGCTGGTGTTCGCCTTGAGCGCGTCTTCGCGTTCCCGGGCGACCCGTTTGCGGTAGTTTTCAAAATCGGCGGCGCTTCGGGCTGCCAGGTCGCGAAAGCGGTCGAGTTCGGCCTGCATGGTTTCAAGGGATATGGCCTCCCCCTCCGGTGTCCCGGCGGTGGCGGCTTCGGTATTTTCAGGGGCGAGGTCAGGCGCGGCTTCCTGCGTCGAAAGATCGGCGGCGGTTTCGCCCTCCTGGTGGTTTTCGTTCTCTGAATGTTCGTTGTTCATGTTTTCCTGATGACAATCAGCGTAATATCGTCGTTTTGCGGGGTGCTACCAATATAGGCGCTCAGGTCATCCGTCAACTGTGCGACGATCGCCGAGGCTCCGCCCGCCGCGCTGGCCTGGATCGACTGGATCATGTTCTTCATCCCGAATTCGTTCCCTTTGGCGTCGAGCGCTTCGGTCACCCCGTCGGTGTAAAGGATCAGGCAGTCGTCCGGTTCCAGAGTGACTGAAAAGTCAGCCGCAATCCTATCGAAGACGCTCCCCCTGTCAATGCCGACCGCCATCCCCGGCGGGTTGATCCGGGTGACCGTCTGCTTGCGGGCGGAGTAATGGAGCGGCGCGTCGTGCCCCGCACGGCAGAGGTCGACGCGGTTGGAGTGGTGGTTGAGGAGAATGTACGCCATCGAGATGAACATATCCTCCTTCAGGTCGGGGTACATCTGGCGGTTGACCCGGTGAAGCACCTCCGCCGCGGAAATCGCTCCCGGGGCGGTGCTCCGCAGGACGCTGCGGCAGGTTGCCATGATCAGCGCCGCCGGGATGCCCTTGCCCGAGACATCGGCAATGGCGACGCCGGTATGGTCGGCGTCGACCGCAAGGTAGTCGTAATAATCGCCCCCGACGTGGGAAGCCGGGCGGTTGATGCCGCAAAGCTCGTACCCCGGCACTTCCGGGGCCTCGCTCGGCAGGAGGATGCGCTGGATCTCCTGCGCGAGGGTCAGGTCGTGGTCAAGCCGCCGCTTTTCGCTCGCCTCCGAGTAGATGCTCGCGCTGTAAAGGGCGAAGGCCGCCTGGTCGCAGATCGCCTTGAAAACGTTGAAATCGCTCGCCGTGAAGTTGCGGCCCATCCCGGCGTTGGCGAGCGCGAGCACCCCGAGCCGATGGTTGACATAGACCAGTGGGACGATCATGACCGAGCCGGTCTGCACCGTGATGTCGCGCAACATTGCCAGGCGCGGGTCCTGCCGGAACAGAAGCACGGGCGACTGCTCCTTCCAGACCGTACCGAGAACCCCCTCGCCCCGGGCGACCGGGTGTCGGCGCAGGTAGCTCTGGAGCGCCACCGGGTTCTGCTCCGCCTGGGCAAGGATGTGCGCGGGCACCTCCAGCAGCGGCGGGCACCCCTTGGAAATATAGGCGGGCAGGAGCATCTTCCCCGAACGGTTGGCGACGTAGAGCGCCCCGCCGTGGGCTCCGAGAATGTGCATCGCCGCATCGACCAGCAGGCCGTGCAGGTTGTCGGGCCGCAGGTCGTCCACATCGGAGAAGGCCGCGCCGAGTTCGTGCAGGAAATCGAACATCCGGGACTCCTCAATCTGGAGTTTCTCCAGCGCCAGTTGCAGATCGGCAACCCGCTCCCGGTGGCGACGGTAGAAAAAAATTCCGACCGCCCAGGAAATCATCAGCAATCCGAAGAGAATGCTGCTCATAAAAAGCTGAAGCCGGTTACCATGGCTGCTGCTCCGGCAGGGGAATCGGGATGCGATCGCTTCTCCGGGGCACCATGCCAGCGGAACAGGCCCTCGGGCGTGTCAAAATCAGCAAAAGAAAAGGCGTTTTAGTCGCCACCCTGGCCAAGGTCCTGTTTGAGGTATTCGAGAACATCCTTGAACTTGGTCAAGTTTTCCGGGGCGGCTTCCACGAGCGCTTCGTGGGCGTCGAGCATGGTCTGCGCCTGGAGCGTCTGGTCGATCGGGATTACCGAAGCGTCTTCCATCGTCCCTTCGGCCTGTTGCGCGGCGGCCGCACGGTCGTCGCCGATGACGAAAAGCTGGTCGAGCCCAAGGTTGCAGAGCAGGTCGTTGTTGCGCTCGTTGAGGTTGGTCACGCGCAGGCTGCCGTGGCCGATTTCGCGCAGGCGCAGGGCGATCCCCGCCAGGGTTCCCATGAAGGTCGAATCCATAACGGGGCAACGGCGCAGGTCGACGACGAAATCGTGATGGCCGCGATTGATCATCTCCCGCGAAAATTCCTTGAGCCCGGAACTGTTCAGAAACGACCCTTTCCCCTCCACCCGAATCCAGACGACCTTGTTGGTGCAACCAACTAGAATACTGCTTTGCGTGCTCACCTTTTTTTCACTATAGGGGTTTGTCTCCAACGATGTCAAACGGCGTGGCCACTTTTTCACGCAGTTCCCGTACCAGGCACGCTCCAATAAGAATCGTGTCCGCTTTTTGATCGGGATGCGCCGGGCGCACTTTCCGGGAGCCGTTCCCTTCCCCACGGACTTCGCAGCCGTGATGGAGGGTTCATGGTTCGCTTCCGGTGTTTTTTGGTCAAGGCCGCTCTCATTTCGGTTCGGCTCAATTCCAGAGAAAAGATTGGGTCAATGCGACGATCCTGCCGTCTTCGATCAGGAGCGCGCGCCAGGCGAGCACCGGCCCGTCGTCAAGGTATTCGTCGCCGGTCACCTGAAACTTCGTCTTGTGGGTGCCGGAAGGGGCGGAAAACGCGACTTCCTTCGCCTGGACATACGCGCCGAGATTGGCCTGCCGGTATTCGAGGCGCACTTTCAGGTTGGCCGGGCGCTCCGCGCGCCAATAGAAGGTAAAATAATGGCCGCGCCGCTCGTTGAGTTCATCCTCCGAAACAGCGCCGTAGTCGTACCGCATCCGCTCAAACTCGATCATCTTGTCGCCCGCCTTGCGGTTGATCTCGCTATCGTTGAGGAAAAGCTGCTTTTTGCGAAACGAAAACTGATCGCTCAACGCCAGCGGGAGGAGATCCGCCTTGGCGAGCGTGACGACTTCTCCCGGTGCGGACTGGACCGTGGCGGACGTCGCAGGAGCGCCGGACGCACGACGCCGGTCGGCGCGATCTTCCGCAGCCGTCCCCTCACCGCCCGTGGCGGCAAGAAGAAAAGCGGAAAGAAGCCCCCATGCCAGGGGCCGACTCAGAGACCGACGCGTCATCATCCCCCCAGACTAAAGCCACTTGCCTCGTGAGTGTCAACGGGAAGCGTTCAAGGAATCACCGATTTCGTGAAGGCGGAACTCCGCCTGCCGCCGGGCGATGCCGAACCGGGGGCTCGGTTCATCCTGCGAAGCGCAATGAAGTTCGACGCACGAAGGGGAGGCCCCCGCCTCCGCGAGCCGGGAACGGATCGCGCCGAGCGCCAGTTCCGGGGTGTTGCAGTCGCGGCTCAAATGCCCGAGCACGGCCCGCTCCAGCCCGTGCTCAAAAAGTTCCGCCACCACCTCCGCCGCCGCCCGGTTGGAAAGATGGCCGTGGCGCGACATGATCCGCTGCTTGAGCGACCAGGGGCGGCGGGTATCCTGCTGAAGTAATTTTTCGTCGTGGTTGGTCTCGATCACCAGCGTCCGCGCGCCGCGCACCCGTTCGAGCGCCAGCCGGGTGCAGACGCCGAGGTCGGTCAAAAACCCGAGCCGCTCCCCGCCATGCCCGAAGACGAACCCGACCGGGTCGACCGCATCGTGCGGGACGGAAAAAGCGTGGACCTCGATCCCGTTGATCGAAAAATCCGACCCGGGTTGAAACTGCCGCAGGTGCCGGTGTTCCCCGAGTTCCCGCCCCAGCGCCTCGGCCGTCAGGCGGGTGCAATAGACGGGAAGCTCCTTCTTTTTACAGAAGACGCGCAGGCCCGCGACGTGATCGCAATGTTCATGCGTGAGCAAAATGGCGTCGAGCGAACACGGGTCGACCCCGATCGCCTCCAGCCGCCGGGAGATCTGCCGCGCGCTCAAGCCCCCGTCGACCAGCACCCGGCACGAACCGGCCTCAACGAGCGCCGAGTTGCCCGCGCTGCCGCTGCCGAGGATCGTCACACTGAAAGCGGGTAAAACGGGAGACATGAGCCGCCGACCTTAACGGAGCAAAGGCGGGGGAGGCAAACACGAAACCTTCCGCTTTTCCTTTTGACCCTTCCGTATTTCGCATATAAAACTTGTTTTATAAATGAAACCACCGAGCGCACAACATCTCCGGACGATCGAAACCGCCGCACCGGCGCTCAACCGCGGGCTGGCGCTCTGGATGTTGCTTCAGGAGGAATCCCCGCTGACGCTCGAAGAGATGACCGCCCGGCTCTCGCTGCCAAAGGCTTCCGCCCGACGACTCCTCGAAAGCCTCTGCCGGTTGGGATTGATCCGGCGGCTCGCTGACAAACGTTACGAACCGCTCTGGGCGCTCCATTCCCTGAGGGCTCCCGCCGACCGGTTGCGGGAAGCGCTCGCCCCGCGCATGGCCGCGCTCTGCCGGGAGAGCCGGCATACCGTCGAGTGGTACGAACCGACCGAAGAGGGACTTGTGCTGGTGTTGCAGGAACTCCCGGACACGGAGGTCCACGTCAAGGCGCGGCCCGGTTTCCTGCGGACCTGGGGGGATGAACTCGAGGCGACCATCACCCTCGGCCATGCGTTGATCCCGGGCGCGCCGCTCCCCAAAACCATGGAGCGGCATCAGGAAAATGGCGTCCGGCGTCCTCTCTCGCCCGGGGCGGTCGCATCGCTCCTCGACGAAGCGCGCCAATGGAAAACCGCAACCGACAACGCCTTCAACACCAACGGCGTCCGCCGGGCCGCCGTGGCAATGATGGAGGGCGAGCGCCTGCTCGGCGTCCTCGCGCTGGCCGAAGTCTTCCGGTTCGGCGTCGCAACCACCCCGCAACAATGGCTTGAACCCCTGACCCACACCCTGCCTTAAATGAGAATCCTCTATATCGATATCGACTCCCTTCGCCCCGACCATCTCGGCTGCTACGGCTACCACCGCGCCACCAGCCCGAACATCGACCGGATCGCCGCCGAAGGGTTGCTCTTTCACAACGCCTACGTTTCCGACGCGCCGTGCCTGCCGTCGCGCTCCGCCTTTTACTCCGGGCGGTTCGGGATTCACACCGGCGTCGTCAACCACGGCGGGGTGGCCGCACAACCGAAGATCGAGGGACCGGCCCGCGGCTTTCAGGACCATTTTGCGACCCGGGGCCTCGCGTCGCGGCTCCAGGGCCTCGGCTACCATACGGCGATGATCAGCCCCTTTGGCCAGCGCCATGCCGCCTGGCATTTCTACGCCGGGTTCCACGAAATCCACAACACCGGCAAGGAAGGGATGGAATCCGCCGAAATGGTGCAACCGGTGGTCGAAACATGGCTTGATGCCAACGTTTCCCGGGATCAATGGTTCCTCCACGTCAACTTCTGGGACCCGCACACGCCGTACCGCGTCCCGGGGAACGCCCCCAACCCATTTTCAAACGACCCGCTCCCCGCGTGGCTCGACGACGAGAAGCTGATCGCCCGACACAACCGCGTCCCCGGTCCGCACACCTCGCTCGAGGTCAGCATGTACAGCGACGCCACCCGGCCCGAGTACCCGAACCACCCCGGCAAAGTGACCGACAAAGCGTCGATGCGGAAGATGATCGACGGCTACGACCATGGCGTCCATTACGTCGACCAACAGATCGGCAAAATCGTGGAAAAGCTCAAGGCGGCGGGAGTCTACGACGAAACGATGATCATCATCTCCGCCGACCATGGCGAAAACCTTGGCGAACTCGGCATCTACGCCGAACACGGCACGGCGGACCAGATCACCTGCCGCATCCCGCTCATCATCAAGTACCCGGGCGGCGTCGCGGGGGCGGCCAACACCCGGCTGCACTATCAGGTCGATCTCGCCCCGACCTTGATGGAACTGCTCGGCGGCGAACCCGACGAACTCTGGGACGGCGCGTCGTACGCCGCCGCGATCCTCTCCGGGGCTGATGTCGGCCGCGACGAAGTGGTCTTTGGTCAATGCAGCCATGTCTGCCAGCGTTCGGTCCGCTGGGGCAACTGGCTCTACCTGCGCACCTACCACGACGGCTTCCACCTTTTCCCGCAGGAGATGCTCTTTAACGTGGAAGCCGACCCGCACGAGCAACACGACCTCGCCCCCGCGCGCCCCGACCTCTGCCGCGAAGGCGCCTGGCGGCTCGCCCGCTGGCACGACGCGCAGATGCAAAAAATGGCCCGCTTCGGCCACGATGTCGTCGATCCGCTCTGGACCGTCATCCGCGAAGGAGGCCCGTTCCACGCCCGCCTCGCGCTGGGCGACGGCACCGCCAGCGCCGTCGGCGGCCTCCACGGCTTCAAGCGCTACCTCCAACGCCTCGAAACCACCGGCCGCGCGGACGGTGCCGAAGCGTTGCGGCAGAAATACGCCGCGAGGTTGAGCGATCTGGAGGCGCTGACAGAGTGATGCTTCGGGCGCGGAGGCTTAACCCTCCATTCCGTTCTCGTTGACGCGATTACGGAACCGCCGGTTTGGGTGCCGGCCCCTTTGCCGGTTTCTGCGACTGCTGGAGGAGCCGTGCGCCGCCGACTTCGCCGAAGCCGCTTTTCTCCAAGTCGGTCCAGAGGGTGCCTGCGCCGCTGTGGAGGATGTTGACCTTCAACTGCTCGCTCAACGACTGCGCGAGGATGTAGAGATTGTACGCGGAGGGATCGCCGAAGGCTTTGATTTTCAGCTGATCCCCCTTGGCCCGTTCGCCCTGGACGAGCCGGATCACGTCGGCTTCGGCCTTCCCGAGCGTGGTGATCTTTTCGGCCTGCACGGCGGCGGTTTCCTTGTCGATCTCCGCCACGCGCCGCACGGTTTCCGCGCCGATCTCGGCGACCTGCTTGCTCTGGTCGGCGAGGATGCCGGCTTTGAGCTTCTCGGTCTCCTGCGTCACCTGCTGGCGGCGCTGGTCGATCAGGCTCGTTTCGGTGTTCAGTTCGGCCTGTTTCTTGGCGGTGTTCTGCTTTTCCTGGTTGGTGAGATCCTGCTCCTGCGCGGTGCTCGCCTGCTGGATCGGGCTCAAAATCTGCATCGGGACGTTGACGTGACGGATCAGCGCGTTGTTGATGATGATCTTCTTCTCCGCCAGCGTGCGGGCAAGCGTCTCGGTCATGTCGTTCTGGAACTTCTCCCGGCCTTCGCCGACGATGAAATCGCGCGCGCCATAGGCCGACCCTTTCAGGCGCGAGATGGAGAGGATCTGCGGCATGATCACTTTCTCCACCGTGGCGGGGAGATCGCCGTAGTTGCGGAAGATCCAGGCGATGTTCTCCGGCAGAAGCTCAAACTCGACCGTCATGTCGAGGCTGATCTCGAACCCGTCGCGCGAGGGAAACTCGACGAACTGGTTGAGGATAAACGCGGGTTCCGCCTGCAACTTCGATTCCGGGGGAGCGGCGGCGGCCTCCGGCTCCGACGCAGCGGGGCGGCGGCTTTTGCCCTTGGGCGCGGGAGTCGCCTTCGGCGCCGAAGCGGGCGGCGGGGCGACGACGCTCCCCGGGTCTTTCATATAGAGGGCGCGCCGGGCCCGCTGCTCCGCGAGCAGGTTGTCCTGCAAGCCGGTGATCGCCTCGTTGCTGGTAGCGATCTGGCTCTTGGTGATCACGCCGCTGCCGGTCTTGCCAAAAAGAGCGACCTGGTTGATCCCGACTTCCACCACATCGACCTGAAACTGGCGCGGGTTGACATAATAGAGCCCCGGCTGGAGCACCTCCGCGCGCACCCCTTTCTGCCCCGTTTTGGCGAATTCCCCCTCGGGAGCCTGTTTGCCGGAAAGCGAAGTCACCACGCCGACGTAACCGATCGGCACGCTGATGGCGTCGACAATGTTGATCTCGTACCCCACCGGGTTGAGCCGGTACTTGCCGGGGCCGAGCACCGAGCCCCAGATCCCCTTCTCCCCCGCCTTGGCGATGAACTCGCCGGGCGGCAGCTCCTTGCCGACCTTGGAAGTGACCACGCCGACTTTCCCCGCCGGGATGTGGGTGGCGGGGTAGAGCTTGTATTCGTAGGCGACCGGGTTCAGGAAATGGCGGCCTTCGGCGAGCACCCGTTCCTGCACCCCGCGCTGCCCTTCACGCGCCAGGATCTCGCCCGGCGGAAGCGGGTCGCCGTTCTTGGCGATGACGATCGCCAGTTGCCCCGGCGGCACGTAGAAGCGGCAGAAGAACCATTGCCACCCGAGCCAGGCGGCGGCGAGGGCGAGCAGGGCGATCGCCCCGGCGGTGAACGTAAAACGGTGGGTCATGGCTGTCTCTCTCCGGTGCGGGGAATGAAGGGCCGAAAAAGGCCGCCCAGGCCGCTCTCTTCGTCGCTGGCGAGGATCGAGCCGATACGCGGCCCGAGGCGCTGGTTGAGTTCATACCGGGCAAAGTTGAGCCCGCTGCCGAAGGCGGAAACCTGCATGGAAAAAACCTCTGCCGCCGCTTCGTTGGCCAGCGCGATCACGTCGCGCTCGGCCTCCGCCGTCAACCGTTTGGCGTCGGCCTGCGCGATGGCGGCCGCCGCTTCGAGCCGGGCGACCTCCAGCCGCTGGCGCGCCTCGGTCAACTGCACCTCCTGCCCCTGGTTGGCGCTGATGACCGCCTTGATCCGCGCGGTTTCCGCCTGCACTTTCTCGTTGTTCTGTTCGGCCAGCATCTCCTGGCGGGTCAGTTCGGCCTGCGATTTCGCCTGCTCGATCTGCTGCTCGATCTTTCTGGCGTTCTGCACGGCGACCTCCCGCTCGCGGATGATGCTGGCGATCTCGTCCGGCGGTTTGATGTTGCGGATCAGGACGGAACGAATGGCGACGCCCGCCTCCAGACAGCGATTCTTGAGGTGGCTTTCCAGGTTGTCCTGGAACTGCTGGCGCGTCTGCCCGGTGATGTAGTTTTTCGCCGGATTCTTGCTCCCCTCGATCCGGCTGAAGCCGCGCGCGAGCGGCATGATGATTTTTTTGATGATATCGTCCATGTCGCCGACCTGATGGGTCAGTTGCGCCACTTTTTTCGGCATGAGCGCGTATTCGATCGTCCCCTCCACATAGACGGTAAAGCCGTCGACCGTGAGAAAGGTGATCGCGTCGTCCCCGCTCATCTCGAAGCGCTGGCTCTGGAGGTTGACCTCCGCGACGCTGACCATGTACGGGTTGAGGTAATAGGTCCCCGGTTCATAGATGACCGGCTGCACTCCCTTGAACCCTTCCGGCGCGAGAAAGACGTTCTGCTTTTCCGGAGCGACCTCGCTGCTGAAAAGGTCGCGCCCGACCAGCGAGGTGACGACCCCCGCCGAGCCGGGGCGGATCTCCGTCGCGTTGAAAAACTCGACATCGTAGGCATACGGGTTGATCCGGTGTTTGCCCGGGCGCAACACCTCCGGCACGATCCCCTTGGTCCCGGGCGAGGCGATGATCTCGCCGGGCGGGAGGTCCTTGCCGTAGAGGCGGGTCAGGACGCCGAGCTGCCCGGCGGGGATGTCGGTCGTCTCGTGCAGTTCCCATGCCCACGAATACGGGTTGCGGAAATAGCGCCCTTCGGGGAGAAGTTCCAGTTGCACTCCTTTTTGATCGGCCGTGGTGGCGACGATTTCGCCCGGCTCCAGATCGCGGCCCGTTTTATGGAAAAGGACGGCGAACTTTCCGGAAGCCGGTTCGATCCGGCAAAAAACCCACGTAAAGATCGGGATCACGACCAGCCCGGCGATCAGAAGCACCGCCACGCCGACGCCGACGAGCGATTTGAGCGACCAGCCGGAAAAATTCGCAAACGGATTGCCGCCGCCGTTGCCGTTGCCGAACGGGTCCTTCATTTCAAAATCGCGGTTACTCATGGCCTTGCAAAAACTTCGGCGACCCTATCGGCGCGCGAAAGGGGTGGCAAGACGCTCTTTTCTCTTTTTCCCGCGACCGGAGGAGAAGGCGGAGCCCGTCGGCGGGGAGGGCACAACCCCCGCCGGGCCGCGATCCGTTTATCACCATAAAAGGGGATGGCATGAAATATAGAACCATGACGGATATGACCCTGCCGGGGTTGCACGAACTGCGGGCCAACTGGGGATGGGTGCTGGCGCTCGGCATTGCGCTACTGGTGCTCGGGCTCCTGGCGATTACAACTTCGGTCGTGGCCACGCTCACCACGATCGTCTTCCTCGGCTGCCTTCTGCTGATCGCCGGGGGGTTCGAGATCGCCAACGCCTTCCGGCACGGGCAGTACGGCGGCTTCTGGATGCACCTGCTGACCGGGGCGCTCGATCTCTTCTGCGGCGCGATTCTGGTCGCCTTTCCGATGGCGGGCGCGGCGGCGCTGACCTTTGTCCTCGCTCTTTTCTTTCTGGTGGGCGGGACGGTGCGCGCCGCAACGGCCGTGGTGATGAAGCTCCCCAACGGGGTCTGGGCGATCGTCAGCGGGGTGATCGACTTCATCCTCGGCATTCTCCTGATCGCCTCGTGGCCGGTCTCCTCGCTCTGGTTCCTCGGCCTGCTGGTCGGTTTCGGGCTGGCATTCCGGGGGTTCTGGTGGATCGCGTTTGCTTTTGCCGTCCGTGCGACGGAGGATCACGGGGCGCAGGGGCATGCCCCGAGCCGGGCGTAGCAAGGCCGGAAAACACACCCCCTCAAACAGCCGTTGACGGGCCTTGTCGAAAGCAAAAAGCGGCTCTAGGATGAGTTGATGTCAGCCAGACGCCTTCAACTCGGCATCCTTTTTCTCGCCATTTTTGTCGACATGGTCGGGTTTGGAATCGTGATCCCGATCCTGCCGCTTTATGCCGTCCGTTTTGAAGCGACCCCGGTGCAGATCGGCTGGCTGGTCGGGATCTTTTCGCTGGCGCAGTTTCTCTTTTCCCCGCTCTGGGGGCATTGGTCGGACAAAATGGGCCGCAAGCCGATCCTGATCATCAGCACGCTCGGCACCGCCATCGGTTTTCTCATTCTCGGGGCGGCGAACACCCTTTTCGCCCTTTTCGTGGGACGGCTCATCGACGGGATCTCCGGGGGGAAGATCGGCACCGCGCAGGCGTGCGTGGCGGATACGACCGCGCCGGAGGGGCGTTCCCGGGCGATGGGGTTGATCGGGGCCGCCATCGGCCTCGGCTTCGTTTTCGGCCCGGCGCTGGGGGGGTGGCTTTCAAGCCGGTACGGGCATGCCGTGCCGATGTACGCCGCAGGCGGGCTGGCGCTGGTCAATGCCGCGATCATCCTGTTCGCCTTTCCCGAAACCCTGCCAAAGGCGGCGCGGCATCTTCACAAGCCCGAACCGCTCTTCCCCAACCTCTTTTCCCACATGCGGGCGTTCACCTTTTTCGGCGTGGTGTTAAGCCATTTCTGCATCACCACCGGGTTTTCGATCATGACGACCCTTTTCGCCCTTTTCCTCTGGCAACGCTACCAGTTGGATGTCAGCCAGACCGGCTACCTTCTGGCGCTGATCGGGGTGGTCGGCGTGGTTATTCAGGGCGGGTTGATTGGTCGCCTCCTGCGGTGGACCAGCGAACGACGGCTCGCGATCACCGGGATGCTTTTTCTGATGGTAACGCTCTTTCTCCTCCCGCTCGCCCCGGGCCTCGCCGCGCTGGTGATCGTCTGCATCGGGGTCGCGATCGGCAACAGCCTCGTCACGCCGACGCTCATGGGGATTGCTTCCCGCCAGGTCGAGCCGCTCTGGCAGGGGCGGGCGATGGGGGTGGTGCAATCGATCGGCAGTCTGGCGCGCTGGGCGGGACCGGCGCTCGCCGGGTGGATGCTGGTGTTCGACCTGCCGCGCGGCGTGGAGTTTTACGCCCGCACGCCGTTCTGGGGAGCGGCGGTGTTCTGCCTGCTCGCGCTGGTGATCTTCGGCTTCGGTCTGCGGCATCAAATGACGCCGCCCCCGCCGGTTCCTCCGGTGAACCCTTCCGGGCAACCCGCCGGAAAGGAAGTGACGGTTTAGATGACCGGGCGCTGGTCGGCCTCCGCGCCGACCGCGGCGTTGGACTCCGCTCGCACCACTCATGAACCGGGTCCGGTTCAGGCGAGCGATTTGAGACCCCGCCCCACCCGGCTGGCCGCGGCCTCCCCTTCCGGGCGGCAGGCATCAAGCACCCGCCGCAGGTTTCCTCCCAGAATGTTGCCGATCTCCTCTTCGCCAAGGCCGATCTTCAACAGGCCGACGGTGATCAACGGCCAGTTCGTCCAGGCGAGGCTGCCGGTTTCGTGCTCCAGGCTGGAGTACCGCTTGTGTTCCGGCTTCCAGCCCGAACGATCGAAGATGGCCCGGCCCGCGGGAGAGCGCATCGTCCGTTGTTCCGGCGGGGAGATATAGCTATTGTCGGTGCCGATCGCCACATGCTCCGCGCCGACCAGCCGCACGGCATGGCGGACATGGGCGAGGAGCAGGTTCAGGTCCGCCCCTTTGCCCAGAAGGTTGGGAATCGCGAAAATTCCGGCATAGCCGCCGGTATCCGCCAGCGCCTTGAGCGCGGCATCGCTCTTGCAGCGGGGGTGATCGTAAAGCGCGGCGCAGCCGGTATGGGTGGCGACCACCGGCTTGCCCGAGAGCCGGGTGGCATCAAGCGTCGCCCTCGGCCCGCTGTGGGGCACATCGACCACAATCCCCTCGCGGTTCATCCGCGCGATCAAAGCGGCCCCGAAGTCGCTGACACCGCCGTCATTCGCCTCCGTGCAGCCGTCGGCAAAACCGTTGCGCCGATTGTAGCCAAGATGGGTGAAGCGGACGCCAAGCCGGTACCAGACTTCCACCCAGTCAAGCAGCGCATCGGGGTCGGCCATGCTGCCGCCGCCAAAAAGGGGAAGCCCGGTCAGGCTGAAAACAACCCCCGTCCGTCCCCCGGTACGGGGGCGCTCCAGATCGCCCGCGCAGGTTGCCTGAAAAAGCCGGTCGCTGAAGACATGGCAAAGGTGGCGATAACCCGAGAGCAGGGTCACGGCGTCCTGCAAGCATTCGCCGATGTCGTTGACCGGCTGCACCATCGCGCCGAGGTTCGCCCACGCCAGCGCGTCGCGGAATTCGGCGGCCCCTTCGGGTTCATAAGTCGGCGACGCCATCAGGCCCGACCAGTAGTGGCGGGTCCACTCCGCCTTTCCCGCGCCGCGGTCGAGCCGCGCGTCCGCCCGGGCGCAGAAAGCCGGTGTATAGACACGCGGCAGAAAGCCGTACCCGTCGCAGACCGAAAGCTCGCGGTGAAGCTCGAGGCCCCGGGCGAGTTCCGAGGCGCTCGGTTGCAGGACTTCGAGGCCGCGCTTCCAGGCGGCGGCGACCCGTGGAGAAAAGCAGGGACCGGTATCCATGATGTCTAACGTTTTTGTCGCGCTCCCTCCGCGCCGATCACCTTTCCGTCGGCCAGCAGGTTGGGGCTCCCCTTCAGGAGATGGAAATCGCCCTCCAGCGGCGCGGCATATTGCGGGTCGGCAAAAAGCGAGTGCGCATCCTTGCCGGAAGCTTCCTGCCATTCCGAGAGGCGATGGTAGCGATTTCGCGGCCGGTCGTCGGCGTAGGAGTCGAGGTGATCGACCACCGCCTTGCCCCCGGCGACCCTTCCATAGCGTTCGGGGATGGGGAGGATCTCCAGTTCCGGCGTGCTCTTCCGGTTCGGGCTGTATTTCAGGTAGTCGTAGAGCCGGTTGGCGAAGTTGTTATAGTCGCAGACCAGCGACGCCAGCGCGTCGGGATCGTGTTCCCAGAAATAGATCGCCGCATGGGAGGAAAATCCGAAGGAGTTGTAGGTGATCGTGGTGCCCCGGCTGGAGCGGACCAGCTCCAGCGCGGTGTTCAGATTTTTGAAGGCGGTATTGTTGCGGATGGTCGCTCCCGGCGACCCGATCAGCTTGAAGCCGACCTTGTTGCGCGAAGTGATGCAATGGGTGATCGTCAACCCGGGAGAGTCGGCGGCAAAGATCCCGTTCCCGATGGAGGCTCCCGGCGCGGCGATCTCCGCATTGAAAAACCGGCAACGGGTGATCGTGACCGCACGCGCCTTCTCCAGCCGCAGACCGGCGTCGGTAAACCACCGGAACTGCAACCCTTCGATGCGGACCTCCTCCGCCCCCTGCAACGAAAGCAGCGTCTTGCGATGCCGCCCGCCGTCGAGGATCGTGGTGGTAGCGTCCCCGCCCCTGATCGTAATGGGAGCCTGCGCCGTGCCGCTCCGCCTCAGGATGGCCGGGTCGGTATAAACCCCGGGTGCAAGCAACACGGTGTCGCCCGGCAACACCTGGTCGAGCGCCATTTGCAGGCGTGGGTAGGGATGTTCCGCTGATCCGTCCGCCGCAGCGGCATCGGCGTTGGCCGCGACATGGAGCGTCACCGCCTGCTTGCCTTCCCGCTTCACGGGGCGGGCCTTCGCGTCCGCTCCGGCCGCCTCCTGCGTCCCGTCCGGGCCGGTGGAAGCCAGCCAGGCCGCGATCTCCGGAGCCCACTCCACCGCGCGGTGGGGCGAGCCGACCTCCCTGCCGCCCAACCGCTTCTTCACGCTTTCGGAAAGCTCCAGGTCGCCCCCGGCCGCATCGACAAACGGCATCGGGGAGAGCACCTCCTCTTCCCCTTCCGCTGCCGCAACGACGGGGTTTGATGGCGCATAGCGGTCGTTGCCTTCCACAACGACCCCATGCTCCTGAAGCAGTTTCTCCATGCCGCTGTCCTCTCCCCTCGCCGCGTAGAGATTGCCGACGAAACGGTCGACTCCGTTGAGCTTGTCGCGACTGCCGGGGGTCATGCTGACTCCGTCCGTAAAGGTATTGTTTTCGATGATGAACGGCAGTTGGGCCAGTTCGGCCCGGGCTTCGAGGTTGACGGCGGTCTTGATCCGCAGCCCCGCCCAGAAACCGGCGGTGACGTTGCGCCGGACCACCGCACCGATGCCGGGGTGATAGAGACGGATCGCGCAACGCAACGCGCTGGCGATCTCCGCAATGGCGAAGCGACCGCTGGCGGCTTCGATCAGGCAATCCTCCACCGTGATGTCGTTGCCGGAATTGGCAATGCCGGTGCCGACATCGCGCAAATGGGTGCGGACGATGCGGACCTTTTCCGCCAGCGGCGCGATGGAAATCCCCTTGAGGGCATTGTCGATGCGGCAATCGGTCATCTCAACCCCGCGGACTGCGCCAATGCTGATCGCTGCGGAATAATGGTTGAAGAAATAGTTCCGGAAGCGGAGTCCCTTGAGGGCGACGCCGCCCCGCAGGACAACCAACCCTTTGCTGAAGCGGTTGCACTCCACCGAGCGCCCCGGCTCCCGCCCGTCGGGCAGATGCAGCAACACGTTTCCACCCTCCAGAACACAAAAACTGCCCGGCCAGGCCCGCACCCCGGCTTCATCCGCCGCCCGAATGAAGCGAACGCGCCGGGAACGGTCCCAGAGATGGACGCTCTGCGGCGTCAACGGGGCGTCGGTAACGGGATCGACGGCGGGAAGGGGTGCGACGTAGAGCGACGGCGTCGAACCAAACGGCTTCCACCCTTCCATCGGCCGCCCGCCGTCAAAGATCACCCGCCTGCCCTCTTCCGCGCGGATCGTCAGCGGGGCGTCGCCGGTGCTTTCGGGAACGGTCACCGCCTGCCGGTAAACCCCTTCGCGCAGGATGACGGTGCCGCCATCGGCGAGCAGCGCGATCGCCTTCTCAACGCTGGCCACCGGCGCTTGCGCCGTGCCGTCGGCCTGATCGCTACCCTCCGGCGAGACATAAACCACGGCCTCCCCCGACGGGGAGTCGGCCCCGATCACGCCGACGACCGGCAGAAGCAGCAGCAATAAACAAAGAAGGCGCAATCCGGATTTCATGTAAAAGGTCCAAACAGATTAACGTTGATGCCACCCTTTCAGAGGCTGTGAAAAAATGATTTTAATGGCCTCGGAGCCCCTATTTTTAGCCTATAACGAAATTCTGCCGACCGCCTGTATTCAGGGAATACAGAAGGGAGAAGGAATGCAGTTAGAGGCTAAAAGAGGTGCTCCATGGCCTTTGAAGGGCTTTTTTCACAGCCTCTCAGGCGCGCGGCTCCGGCAAGCAGCCCGCCGAGGATGAGAAAGGCGACGCTGTTCGGCTCGGGAATCGCCGCGAGGCCGATGAACCGGTTGCCTTCCTCGCCCAGGGTATAGCTGAAAGAAAACTGGTTGTCGCCAAGCGTGACGAGCTGCCCTTCGCTATAATTGGAAAAGGTTCCGGTCAATGTGCCCTTGTAGTCGATCAGGTGAATCACGTCGTCCTCCCCGAAGGAGACCCCGTCGGCCAGGTTCAAGGTCAGCGTGGCCGTGGAAGCGTCGAGAAAGAGATCGCGCGAGACGCGGACGGAGGCGGCGGAGGTCGCCGTGTTGCCCAGGGTCAGGAGGATCTCTCCCGCGGCGGCGTTGGAGGCGGTGCCGAAATCGCGTGTCAGGACGGTGCCGCCATCCACGGTCAGCGAAGCGCCGGAGTAAAACTGGAGCGTGGTGGCGGCCTGAAGGGTTCCGCGATCGCGCACGGTGATGTCCGCCGTTCCGCCCGCATTCCCGTTTCGCGTTCCCCCGATGGCCAGACCGCTGCGACTGTAAACCTGCGAACCTTCGCCGGTGATCAGCACCGTGGCCGTCGACCCCGCGCTATAGGCAAAGGTGATGGTCCCTTCGGTTCCTTCCGTGGTGGTCGCCACTTTCCCTCCGGCTTCAACCGTCAGTTCTCCGACGGTTCCCGTGGCATTGCTGGAGGCAAAGTAGATCTGACCGGCCGCCGTCAACTCACTGCCGCTTCCCGAGACCAGCACCTTTCCGCTCACCGCAGTGCTTCGCCCCACGCTCACCTCACCCGTGCTGTTAAACTTGCTCCCGCCCGTAATGTCAAAGCTCCCGGTGCCGCCCGACCCGACATACAGGTAACCCGCCGTCTCCATTGTGCTTCCGCCCTCAAGAGCCAGTTTCCCCGAGCTGCCGGTGCCGCGCCCCACAATGAAGTTGCCGACATTAAAAGCGCCTCCGCCCGTGATGATCAGACTGTTTCCGCTATTGTTGGCGTCCCTGGCCACCGCGCCGTCATTGGTCGATGCCGTATAGCGATATCCGGCGAGATTCAGCGTCAGTTCAAACGCATTTGCCCCGGAAAGTCGGATATAGGCATTGGTGACATCCTGGGTCAACGTGACGGTAAACTCGGATGAGGCGGGGTAGCCGGTAAAGATGGCACTGTCACCGGCTCCGGGAACAGTGTCCCATTGGTTGTCGGAGCCGTCAAAGGTTCCGCTGTCCGGCTCTTTCCACGTTCTTGCCTCGGCAGGGGAAGGAGTCAGAAAAGCGACGGTTGCGGAAAGAAGTACGGCAGCGAAAAGGGGCCTGATGGTCATGGGAGATGGGGGTTGGATATCTAGTTGGATGAACCCCAGAAGGGGTGGGTGGTACTTTTGCGTTCGCTTAGCTCACGTCGGGCGTATTCCTCGGAGATCGGTGCGACGTGACCGTCAAAGAAAACGACGTTCAAGGTTCCTGCATGGACAAAGGAGGTGGGGATACGGTCAGGACTCAGACGGGCATAGTTCTGATCCACGTAATAGGTCGCCTCTTCGGTGGCGCCGGCTCTGGGAGCGCCATCCATGAAAAGGGCCATGGACGATGGCGACTTCACATTCTGCAGCCGCAGCGGGATGTGGTCCTTGATCTTGTCAAAATCGTCAGGCTGGTTGATCCGGGAACTGGTGGCGTACCGGTTGATGCCATAGGTCCGTCGCATCGGCGTGCGGGTGGGGGTTTTTTTCCAGGCGGAAGGACAGGTAAAGACCGTGTCGTGCTCGTAATCCGACGCTCCAAGGGGGTAGCCAAGATAGGGAAGGAGGGTATATTCCAGATCGCGCGCCTTGGTGGAGACATAGGCTCCCATGTCGGGAAGAAGCCCGTTGCGATCCCTCGCATGGGCCAGGACGGCGACGCCGATCTGGCGCAGGTTGTGAACACAGCGGGTCGATTCGCTCCGGCTCCGCATCGCCCCGAGCGTCGGCAGGAGAATCGCCGCAAGGACCGCCACAATGGCGACCGCCACGAGCAGTTCCATGGCGGAAAACGCGCCCCGGCGATGTTTTGCGGGCGGCTTCGGCGAAAAGGAAGGGGGAAACGGCATGTTGGGGTCTTTCAAGACAGGTTATGAAACTTCCACGCGGAGGTGGGTCTGCCCCGGTCTCCAGGCGGGATGATGGGAAAAGGAAAGCAGCTCTTCACCGGCGGACTCCACGCTTCGGATCAGGCAGGTGATCGCCAGCTTTCCGTTGTTGTAGGGGTCAAACTCCATCCGGCTCCAGTCGGTTCCGGCAGGGAGTTCGCTACCCCGGTTGGAGAGGACGATCGCCCCCAGGTTTTTGCCGATATGAAAGCCCATCTTCTCCAACATCGGGAGCGCCATCCGCAGAAGATAATCATCCGTGATATAAAGGGCGTCGCAGGAAGGCCGCTTTACCAGCAGGCGCTTCAGGGCTGCGGCCACCGGCGCTTCTTCCATGGGCACCCTTTCATATCTCCGGAAGGTCAACCCGAGCGTCTTCATCGCCGAAGCATAGGTCTGCTGATGCGAAGCTTCCGGGACGACCGAGTACGGCGGCTTCATCGCCAACATGCCGATCCTGCGGAAACCCTGCTCTTTAAGGAGCTCCATGGCGTGTTCGACCGACTCCGTCCCGTCCAGGCGGACCATCGGCTGGTGCCGGAGCGGCTGGCGACCGGCGGAAACATAGATGACGGGGGCGGCGATCAGTTCCTTGATCCGGTCGAGGGCATAGGCAAAGGGAGCGTGGATGATATAGCCATCGCAATGCCGCTGACTCATTTGCGCGAGGATCTCGGCCGCGACGTTGCCCGGTTCGCTTCCGGACGGGAGTTCATGGATCAGGAGCTGGTGCCCGAGGCTTTCGGCCTGGTCCTTCAATCCTTTCTTGAAAAGTTTGGCGAGGTCATTATCAAACGCCGTTTTCCACCAGACCTCAAAGGCAAGGCTCCGCTTGGAAGCGGGAATCTGCAAGCGGGCGCGCGACGGCTCGCGGACGAAAAGCCGCTCAAACGCAATCGGCTCACCGGCCGGCATCCCGGTCTCTGCGGGCGCGGGGATCTTCCGGACATAGACGCCGCTCCCGTGTTCACGCACCAGCACCTGCGCGGCCACCAGATCGTCGATCGCTTCCCGCACCTTCCGGCGGCTCATGCCGAACTCCCCGGCCAGTTCACGCTCCGGACGCATCCGGTCGCCGACCCGGCTGGGCGGGCGGGAAAGGCAATGGCGAACCATCTCGGCAAGGTTATGGGTCATTCGCATTTGAACCAAAGTATCAAAATGGTTCAGGGAAGCAAGTCTTAATCTCGGAAAAAACAGGAACCCCTCGCCAAAGATGACGAAAGCGGTGTCAATCCGAAAGAGTTTGCAACGCCCTTACTCATCATCCCCAGCCGTTCCGGAGCCGGTTCAATGGAGTTGACAGACGGAGCTGTTTTCATCCACTATGGCAGCGTCATCCCAGCCTGCTTTATTCATGAAGCTCGTGACGAGATGACTCCAAAGGCCGGAGATGCAAGGCGGGCGCAGGTTGAAAAGTCTGAGTGCATGTGTACATGCTCGATGGCTTTTCAAACAAGCCCAACGCCGCAGATTCGGTCTTTGGGGCCATCGCAGTAG
>Ga0182739_1000423_pt1 | contig 56968 bp, 50 predicted proteins | sample eDN5th30CBELigBY_FD_128873 | JGI IMG/M metagenome (GOLD analysis project Ga0182739, IMG submission 128873) | Enriched backyard soil microbial communities from Emeryville, California, USA - eDNA 5th pass 30_C BE-Lig BY (version 2) (version 2) | ecosystem: Environmental > Terrestrial > Soil >... | reverse complement strand
TTGGTGCTTTTGGTGCTTTTGGTGCTTTTGGTGCTTTTGGTGCTTTTGGTGCTTTTGGTGCTTTTGGTGCTTTTGGTGCTTTTGGTGCTTTTGGTGCTTTTGGTGCTTTTGGTGCTTTTGGTGTCTCGGTAGCATTGCTTCAACAGGAGGGTATCAGCGGTAGCCTCCCTACGGACCACAAAGGCGTTATATCGCGAAGAATGATGCTTTAAGAAAACTAACGGACCCTAGGAGACTGTCGATTTATTGTGGACAAGTAATCCTACTAAACCGAATCCTGGATGCGTAACACACCAGCTGTAAGAACGTTTTTCGCTGCTACAGCGGCAACACCTTCCATCACAGTTACTCTAAGAGCGATTTCCGTTCTTACAGCAGTTGATCCGACATCTGACTATCCGCTCTCCAGCTGTAAGAGCTTTTTTCGCTGCTACAGCGGCAACGCCTTCCAACATAGTTACTCTAAGAGCGATTTCCGTTGTTACAACGGCCGTATTAACCGCTACCGCTACTATGCACGATGGATCGACAGTCTCCCCAGCGACGTTATATGTGCCATTTCATGACCAAATAGACTGTTTAGCAGGCAATAAGATCATCTGGGTCTGGGTCTGGGTCCGTTAGTCCACCATATAGGTCGATTATGATCAAATAAGCTCATCCCTGTCCATTGGCCCACCACCAAATTTAGATCAAAAAAAGGCTGACCCCCGTTGGAATACGCGAGGTACAGCCTTTTTAAAATTGCTCTAAACTGATCAAACCGAGTCGTTTGGCCTCTACGATTGCTTCTGAGCGTGAACGAACCTTCAGCTTCTCGAAAATTTTAGTCAATTGATATTCTACATTTCGCTGGCTGACATTGAACTGTGCAGCAAGCTCCTTATTGCTAACACCTAGCGCGACCTCATGTAAAATCTGCTGTTCCCGCTCCGTTATTGACACCTCATGCACGGAAACCTCTCGCCCGCCGATAAACTCTTGTCTGCGAAGCTGCTTCAACAAGGATATTGGCAATACCGCATCTCCTCGTATTGCGCATCGAATCGCATTATTAAGCTGCTCTCTTGAAGCTGTCTTGGAAATAAAACCTGACACCCCTGATTCGATAAGCAGGTTAAAATGCGAGCTAATCTCATAGCCTGTATAAATAAGCACTTTGCGGTCAGGATCGATCTGCAGTAAACGTTTTGTCAGCTCAAGTCCGCTTATGCCTGGCATATTCAAATCACATAATATAATATCGTAATTCTCTTTGTTAATTTCATCAAGAGCTTCAAGCGCTGACAGCACCACAGTAACACCAAGCTCTGAGTCCTGTTCAATCATCTTCTTAGTCCCTTCACCCACAGAAGGATGATCATCAACTAATAAGATACGAATCACGCAGCAGTCCCCTTTCTGTGTAACCGGACGTCATAGTAAGCGGGAAAATGATGATGATCTCAAGTCCCTTGCCTTGCTGAGAATCAAAGCTGATTTCCCCTTCCAGGCTCGATACTCTTTCTTTGATGCCTGACAAGCCCATATGCTCGAATGATTCACTCATTCCATGCACGTCCAGCCCGATTCCGTCATCCTGATATCGGAAATATATATTATCATTTCGCTCCTCCAGCTCAAGCGTCACGCGATGAGCCTTCGAATGCTTGTCCGCATTGCGCAGAAGCTCCTGTACAATTCGGTAGATCGCCGTAATTTGTTCTTCATTCATCGTCATCGTGTGCGGTTTAGCACTGAAATGAACGGCAAAATTAACTCTCATCTGCGTATGCTCGATAATGGACTCAATAGCTTCTACAACACCCATCTCCTTCAACAAAGGAGGGCGAAGCTCATTGCAGGTTTCTCTAATTTGATGAATGACGTCAAGTAATCCTTCTTTAATATCGCTCAGATCCTCACCCATCTTCTCGTCAAGCGGATAGTCCATCAGCACTGTCTCAAGCTTGCGATACCACAGCAGCTGATCCTGCAGCGCTGAATCATGTAAATCTGCAGCAAGCTTTCTCCGCTCATTCTCAGATAAACAGAACAATAGACGAAGCACCCATGGAGAAGTCGTATGCTCCTTACGCAGCTCCGCTTCTAAGTCTTCCATCAAGCCCTCGATTAAGTATAAATTTTCGAACACTATGCTCGTATAATTTCCCATTGTCTTAAGCCAGCGAAGCTCATCGGTATTAAACCTCGTATGATTCGTTTTATTGCCAATCCAAAGAACATGGTAACGAGTACGCTTACGACCGATAACAAGTCCAATGCCAAAGGGCAAATCAATTAGCTCGCCAATCTGAAGCGAATCGGATGCCGCCAGCAAAAACTCACCAGTAATAATCTCCTCTGTATCCTCGCTTAGCGGGTACACGGCTTTCTCATCCGAATCTACCAGCATAAATACGACACGGTCTACAGGCAGCAGCTCATCTATTTCTTGGCGAAGCACATCCTCGAGATCAGATTGCTTCATCACTCGTGCAATTTTTCGTGAATAACGATCGAGACTGTCTTGATAGCTGTACATCGCCTTGAACAACCTCGGACGAAAACGGTGATCGATCTGCTCTTTTGTGTACAGGAACAAAATCATAACCGCATAAACAATAATAAAAATATAAAAATGTTCGCTCCATTGAACCTTAGTGTCCAAGTTGCCTGACAAAAGCACATTTACGACCATAATCAGCACAGCTGGAAATAAGGACAGCGTTGTGTAATATTTAAACCTAGTTAGAATAAAATCGATATCAAACAGCTGGTTAGAAGTTAACAGGTAGAAGTAAACAATAGGAAGCACAAATAAAAAAAGCGATGTAAACGCAGCGGGCAGCAATTGTCCTCCGCCGACAAACAATGGGAGCAAATTCATCGCTGTAAATGGCGTAAAAGCTACCAAATGCGTGAACAACGTAATTTTGAATAATGACCTATGTTTCGAGTTTCGATAATACATATACCTGCGGACAAGCTGAACGATGACAATAAAATTGCCTATAATGAGAGTACCGTAATAAAGATTAGCGATATATACAAAGCTTTGAGGAGACAGCCAATTTGTCCAAACATATATGAGGCAGCTGGCGCTTATCATGCCAAATAAGCTTGCCAGCATCAGAAGCGACCTCTTGCTTATAAAGAGGACAGAAAAACGCTCCAAATATTTGTTCATGAAAATCATAAAAAGAATCGGAATATTCGGTAAAAACGAATACATAATTGAGATTCCGATGCGATCGCTGCGATAGGAAGCAGCTGACGAGAAATAACTTAAGCCTATAATAACAAAAAAAAGCATCAGCAATAGTGCTGCGCGATCGTTGCGTCTCTTTATGTATAAAAACAATGAAATCGAAAAAAACAACAATAGGGAAAACAGCGGTATGTATAACTGAATCAGCTTTTCCCAGTTTGAGTGATCATCGGTCCATCCCTTAGTAAAATCCACTTCCTGTACGGAGCCATCTGAATGAACAATCTTTACAGACTTGGCCATTTCAATTGTTCCGAACTTATAAGCGTTGTGATTAGCACCTGCCGGTTCGCTGTCAACCAACACGATTTGATCGCCTGGTCGAATTCCTTTAACGACAGCTTGTCCGGCAGGCTCTACGCTTTTCACCTCGTACGTTCCGTCTTCCTTAAGTACAACCTCTGCTCCGATGAAAGGCTCACGTACGATAATATTAGCTAAGTGAACTGTAATAACCACTATAGCTAACAGGATAAAAAGAAGAGTTGCTTGGTTTCTAATTCTGCTCATCTATTCTCCTCCGTATCCTGCATAAATCCATCATGTATTACACCCAGTATGCTAGTTTGTAGTTTTCTTTTTTATCAGCTTTGTCCTTCAGTTCGCCAAGAAGAGCTTTTTGTTCTGCTACAGACACACCTGCGAGTTGAAGTTGGCCACCACGATTTTCCATATTGCTTGCAAATTGACGAATTGCGTCTTTTAACATTTAAACTCCTCCATCTCTAATCTATTATTTTATATTACCTTCTTTACTATAACAGGTATTTTGGTCCTAGCAAACGCAAAATTGTTTAGTATTTTCCGAAATTGACTTTGCGTGATTTTTGCTATAAAATGTTAATTTATGTGATCAATCGACTAAGTTTATTAATTTTTGTTTAAAAATGTATGGAAAATCCGACTCATTCAGCGATTCTTCAAAATGGTTATAGTGCAAACGACTCATTACTGATCCGTACAGTAAAGCTCCCGAGCGTTCACACACTCGTTCAAAATCTTCTTTTTTGTCCCGTATTTCTTCAAATGCTATGCGTCTCTCGAAGTAATCCTGTATCCACATAGCCTCGGTCAAGTCGCTTTCCAGCAAATATAAAGTGAGCAGCGTTCGCTTGCGCTGGACAAAATCACTCTTCTCATCCCATCTGACCAAGTCTCTCAGATCATTGCGAAGCTGGGCGGAAATACCTAGCTCTGCTGCATACTTCGCAGTCGTCTCACACCAGGGCTGTCCAGAGAGCAGTACGCCAGTCATACAAGCAAACACCATAATCGCAGCCGATTTCTGTCTTACGACGTCCAAGTACGCTTCCTCGCTGTCAGACTCGTTTCTTATGTCGCTCATTTGACCAATAGCGGCCTGCAGCAGCTGCTTATTCATCATCCGTGTCAGCCGCAACTGCCTGTCCGCTTCAGGAGTGCTGTCCATCAAGGCTTGCTGCGATAACGTGAGCAGCGAGATTGCGGTATGCATCGCTTCAGCCTGCGGCACCTTCATCCACGCATAGTGGGGAGCATCCTGGTCCTGCAAGTCGTCAATAATATCTGAGGCGAGTATGAACAGCTCTACTGCCGCTGCAGCCTTCACGCCCGCCGTTTCTTCTCCGCCATAGCCTTCATTGTGGACAGCTGTAAGCAAGCCGAATTTGACAGGCTGCTGCAGTTTCTCTTCGACAAATGCCTGGGCGTGAACATTCAGTCCACCAACAGCAAACCAATGCTTAACGACTCTTCTCATTTCTGCCTTTATACTTTCTATTAACCGGTCCACTGCACGCACCAATCCTCTTTAGTTATAGATTAATAATGATGCATATAAACAGCCTCCAACGTCAGCCCGCCGCCAGGAAGCTCTGAAATGAGCCGTTGAGGCTGCTCATAAGCTGCTATTTCACCTTTGCGCATAATAGCTATTCTGCTGCAATATTGCTGAGCCTGAGCCATGTCATGCGAGGAAATAACAATCGTTTTCCCCATATGCTGCAGCTTATGCAGCAGCTGCCAATACTCATCCTTCATCTGCATTTCCAGTCCTATCGTCGGCTCATCCAGCACGATAATGCTAGGGTTATGCACCAGAGCAAGCGCCAGCATCATCCGCTGTCTAAATCCGCCTGACAACCGTTTTATCACTTTATCCCTATAGTGTTCAAGCCCAACAATTTCAATAAGCTCGTTAAGATCGTATTTTCGCTTGTAAAAGGATTGAAAGAGCTCCATTGCTTTATAAACCGACAGCGACTCTACTAAATTCGTGCTGGGCATTGGCATTCCAATCTCTTCTTTTAACTCATCATAGTGCGACAGCAGCTCATGCCCCATCACCTGCACATAGCCCGCGTCAGCCAATTGCAAGCCCGTCATTACTTCTAGAAGAGCGGTCTTGCCCGCACCGTTTCCACCCGTTATACAAACAAGCTCGCCATGTTCAATCTCAAGATGAATTTTTTTGAGTGCAGCATTTAAACCAAAGTGCTTTTCGATGCTTCTCATTTCTATGACTATTTTCTTATTCAATACATTAGCCTCCAATCCTGCTTCGAACAATTTTACGAGTTGTACTTTAACGATAACTGAAAAGATAGCTTTTAGCACCGAAAAGGTTGTTCGTAATTCACGCAATTTTTTTGCGTGAACGAAAGAAATGCGCAAATTGGAGGATGTGATGCATTTTTATGAAGTTCTTTATAAATAAAGCTAGTAAAGAAGTTATGCACAGAGTTACCCACAAGGCTCTAATAATTGTTAGTAAATTCTGTCGATAATTCACTTATCCTGCAGGCAGAATACAGCAGAATTTAGTCGAATGCAAGTATGCAAGAAGCTTGACTCATCGTTTATCCACGTTATCCACATTATCCACAACACGATTGTGAAAAACTTATCCTATTTTACATCACATTTTATGCACATAAAAAAGCTAGAATTTACAGTACTTTTATTGACTTATGCACATTTTGATCGTAGTTGTGGATAACTTTGTGTACAACGTTGCTGAGATGCAAAAAAACATGTATATCAGACACGCATCTTTTGAACTAATTACGCAACCGTTTTTCTTTATTTTCTATTTAGTCTACAATCATTCCTTCCACGACGCGCGCCCTTCCTGACTGAACAAAAAAAGTCTGCTGCCCCTTCACGGAGGACAACAGACTTAGTAATCGTGCTATGGCACTATTTATCTATGCTCTAAACGGACCAGCTCTCTAGCGGCAAGGAAGGATCCGGACGCATATCGAGCTCTGTAAACTGCTTATGCTTCAGCTTCAGATGCGCCGCTGCGCCAATCATTGCTGCATTATCCGTACATAGCGAATGCGGCGGAATAAGCAAAGTGATTGCCTCATGCTCGCAGCGAGCCGACAATGCGGCACGCAGTCCGCGATTCGCTGCTACCCCGCCGCATAGAAGAAGCTGCTTAGCTTCGAATTGCTTCACAGCGCGCAGCGCTTTCGTCACGAGCACCTCAATAACCGATTCCTGGAAGCCTCGAGCGAGCGCACCTGCATTGAGATCTTGTCCCTTCATGTTCGCCTGGTTGATGACCGACAGCACAGCTGATTTCAATCCGCTGAAGCTGAAATCAAAGCTGTCGGCTTCCAGCCAGGCTCGAGGCAGGCTGATCGCTTCCTCAGACTCTGCAGCTAACCGGTCAATATGAGGTCCTCCCGGATACGGCAAATGAAGAGAGCGGGCTACCTTGTCGTATGCCTCCCCAACCGCGTCATCCCTGGTCCGGCCAATCATTCGGAATACGCCTTCACTTTCCAGCAGCACTAGCTCAGTATGCCCGCCGGATACAACAAGAGCAATAGATGGATATTCAATCCGGTGCACCAGCTCGTTCGCATAGATATGTCCTGCAATATGATGAGTGCCAATAAGCGGAATATCCAGTGTCATGGCCAATGCTTTCGCGGCTACGATTCCCACCAGCAGTGCTCCGACAAGGCCAGGTCCTTGCGTAACGGCAATTGCGGACATATCCCGCAGTGTCAGGCCCGATTCCTTCACTGCCTGCTCAATAATGAGCGTAATGACTTCAACATGCTTGCGTGAAGCGATTTCCGGAACCACCCCGCCGAAGCGCTCATGAATATCGATTTGGCTCGATACAACATTCGACAATATTTCTTTGCCTCCGCGTATGACCGCCGCCGATGTTTCGTCACAGCTTGTCTCTATCGCTAATATAATTCCATTCGACTGATCCTTGATATCGATCATACTCACTATTCCAGATCTCCCATCTTCAGCTGCTCTCGGTCAAGCTCCGCCCACATAATTAGCGCGTCCTCATTATCGTCGGAGTAATAGTTCGGCCTCACACCCGCCGGCTCGAAGCCATGTTTTCGATAGAGATGCTGCGCGTGCTCATTGCTGACCCGCACCTCTAACGTCATTTTTACAGCTCCAAAAAATACAGCCGTCCGTTGAAGCTCCAGCAGCAGCCGATGCCCAAGTCCTTGCCTGCGGTACCTTGAGCCAATCGCAATATTCGTTATATGCGCTTCATCCATAATGACCCACATGCCGCCATAGCCGATTATTTCACCCCTAAGCTCCATAACCATATACTTCGCGAACATATTGTTCAACAGCTCATTAATAAAAGCCTCGCTTGTCCAAGGCGTTGTGAACGCTTCGTTCTCAATCGAGACAATCGCGGGCACGTCCTCCAACACCATTGAGCGAAAAACAAGCTCATCGCTATTTATTTTCATCGCGGTCCTTCACCTGCTTGCTTCGCCTTCAGCTTAACCTCCGCTTCAGTCAGCTGTGTATAATTAGGGGCAAAAGTATGCGTATTCTCCAATTGACCCGCTGCTAAACGTTCAAGCCCGAGCAATCCAATCCATCTTCCCTCTTGCACAAAAGGGTACAGCAGCACCGAAACGCCGGCTTCCTCGCCCCATTGTCTAAGCCGCTCTGCCTCTTTCATATGAAGCGCCAAATCGCCCACCAGCCATATGCAGCGCGGCTGCGATACAGTCTCATCCTTCATCTGCTCTGAGATACGATCCACCCAATCCTTCATTAAGCGAACACCGTCCTCGGCCAAGCAGCTCCAGGAGTCGGACGCCTCCATGCTATAGGCGCCAGTGTATACCTGTCCGCGGCGAGCATCCATGATTGGAAGCACCCAATGCAGGCCATCCCTTTCACATATGCCCTCCTCGATTCCGCGCTGCCAAGCCCCATATGCGATTGCCTCCAAGCTTGAGACGGAGACAAGCGGCTTATTCAACACCCATGCCATCGTTTTCGCGACAGAAGCGGCGATACGCATGCCGGTGTAGGAGCCCGGCCCTTTGCCTACAGCTATCGCGCCAAGATCCTCCTGCTTAATGCCGCATTGCTTAAGCAGCTTATGTACATGATTAACGACATGTACCGAATGATTCCGTTCTGCCATCGATTGAACCTCGCCGAGCGACTCCTTCCCGCGCACAATCGCCGCTGCCATCGCTGCCGTTGATGTGTCCAATGCAAGCACTGGGCCTATATGGTCATGTTGCCGATCCTGTTCATTTATCATTTGCCTGCTCCTCACTTATGTAACGCATCGCACCAGCCCGCATAGGGCTCTCCAAAACCCTTCAAGGTCATTCGGCGCGCTTCGCCGCCAAGATGCTCAATATATAGTTCCAGACGCTGAGGGGGGAGCAGTTCTTCAATTAAGCTCGCCCATTCCACGATAGTTACACCTTGTCCATAGAAATAATCATCCAAGCCAAGCTCATCCGCTTCTTCAATGGAGAGCCTGTACACATCCATATGATAGAAAGGAAAGGATTCTCCCTCATATTCTTTTATGATCGTAAAGGTCGGGCTGCTAACGACGCCTTGAACGCCAATCGCCTCTGCAAACGCTTGTGAAAATCTTGTTTTACCCGCGCCTAGGTCGCCGTCAAGCGCCAGCACTGTGCCAGGCTGCGCATAATCGGCCAGCAGATGAGCAAGCTCAATTGTATCCTGCTCGCTATCGGCAAGCCACTGTGCAGTCCCCTTAATATGCTCCATCCTCAATCACCTGTTCTATTCTAAAAATGATAGGCTATGCGTGCAAATTTCTGCAGCATCACAGCTCCTCAACAATTGTAATGAACGGCTCATTTTTGAGCTCGATTTCATACGGTGAGCCAGGAACAGAGCCGTCAGCTTCTTTAATAATGCGTACACGCGGTCGATGCAGCGCTAAATCATTATTTTCCGCAACGACTCCAACTTGTCCTGTGCTTAAACGAAGCGTCGTTGATACTGGATATATACAAATATGCTTGCAAAATAACTTAATAAGTTCAAAGTCAAAATAGGTTCCTCCGGCCGCGAACAAATACTCTACCGCCTCGCTTGCTGTATACCTCTTGCGATGAGGCCGCGGCGATGTAAGGGCGTCGAAAGTATCCGCCAAGCCGACAATTTGAGCGTACATATGAATCTCATCGCCCTTTAAGCCGCGCGGGTAGCCGGAGCCGTTAAACCGTTCATGATGCTGCAGGGCGCAATGCGCCGAAACGATCGAAATATCATGATGTTTTCGCAAAATATCAAACCCGTCCTTCGAATGTCCCTCCACGATGTTCTTTTCACTTTCCGTTAACGGTCCCGCTTTTGTAATAATTTCCTTAGGTACCTTTGTCATGCCTATATCGAACATTAATGCCCCGACGCCAAGCTCCTCTAACTGTATCCGATTAAATCCCTTTGCGATTCCCATAATGCCCGCAAGCACCGCAACATTGAAAGAATGCTGATACAAATAAGCGTCTAGAGAATGTATACTGGTCAGATTCACTAATATATTCTGTCTTGAGTATAAGTCCTGCATAATTTCACCAAACACATGACGAAAGGTACGACCCACATCAGGCGCAATCGTTCTGTTTTTTAATACGCCAGGGTCTTTCAATTGATTGATGTTGTTATATATGGCATCAACGGCTTGCTTTCTTGTCGCATCCCGAATCGTATCCTCTGGCTCGAGATCTTCCGTCATCGCATCTTCTATAAACAAGAAATCTATGCCCAAATTAATTAATCGCTGAATAAAACGATCGTTAAGCTCAACGCCAGCGCCCAATAAAACATTCCCATTTTCTTGAAATATCGGCTTAGCTAGCTTATCTCCGGGCATCACCTTTTCAATCTGTACTTTTCTCATTTCCTTGCTTCCCGCCTTCGGTTTTGTAGCCGCTCACTTTTTATATTTTAGCAGATAATAAAAGCCCTTACCATTAATCGTCGAAAAGGAATGCTCCCTAACGGATATTTTTGCATGATAAACAAAAAAGCAGCGTCTCAAGGTCTTTCCCTGATCGCTGCTATATACGACGTTACGCGAGCTTGCGCCTAACGATCTGATTTCGTCCATTATACTTTGCTTCATACAGCGCTGCGTCCGCCTCTGCCAATAAATTGCGCAGAAACTGCTTAGGCTCTTCCAGTATGGCTGGCTCAAAGTTCTCATAGCTAACTACACCCATACTAATCGTAACAGAGATATTCTGATTAGAGCTGCCGGTATTTATCACATTGTTCTCTACCGCTTCCTTAACCATTTCCGCTATGACAACAGCTTGCTCCCGATTCGTATGCGGCAAATAGATAGTAAATTCCTCTCCGCCATAGCGTGCAATAATATCGGTCAGTCGAAGTGCGCCTCTAACAGCGTCAATCGTGCTGCAAAGCACCTCATCTCCGACCAAATGACCGTAAGTATCATTAATGGATTTAAAGTAGTCCAGATCAAATAGAAAGAACGAGAATGGAATGCCATACCGAATGTTGGCAACAACCTCATGTTCAAGCTGCTGCAGCAAATACCTGCGATTGTAGCAGCCTGTAAGCCCATCGGTAATAGCCATATGTTCCAGTTTTTTATTCGCTTGATACAGTTCATCCTGCGTTTGCAGCAATTCTTCGTTACGCAGCTGCAGAAGCTCATTCTGGCTGCTCGTCTCCTCAAGCAGCATGCGAAGCTCCGTCATATCCTGAAAAGTAAATACGCGGCCAATCGTTACCTTTTTCATATTCATTATAGGGGCCGATTGTACAATAATATGCTTGAACTCATCGGAGTTTAACGTAATCTCCATTTCAATCCGCTCGTTCGGGCGCTTATTAATATGCTTGAGCATGCTTTCGAATTCCTTGGCTTGCTCTCCCTTGAGCTGATAAGTGAACGCATCCAAATTGAATTTATCACCGCTTCTAAGTCGAAAGAATGGCCGCATCGCCTTATTCACTTCAATAACCGTATCATATTCGTCTAATACAACTATGCCCATTGACATTGTATTCATAATATCTCGCTGGACGAGCTGTATGAGATCGAATACCTTATGACGCCCAATAGCGTGGACATTATAGACAGCAGCAAACATCATGCCAATGGATATAAGCGGAATAAAATGATTAATATATTTGACAAACACGACATTTACGAATAAATCAATAATGGCGAAGATGAGCAGTACAAGCATTCCGAATATGCCAGTTCTAATTAAGGTGCGGTGGCGTGTAGATTGGACTGTCTTAAGCTTAGACAATAAAATGACAAAGGATACGACCCCGTAAACTAAAATTTGTCCAATCATATACCAATATAAAGGACCGTGCTGCAGTTGTTGAATGCTCACAGCATCGTTATTCACCTTCAGAAACAGCTGGTTCGGATTAAAAACGACCAGAGAGACGGAGATTAGTGCTGGTACCGCCAGCAAAATAAGACGGGTTTTATGAATAACATAAGATTGACCCGTTAAAAAAATAACAAACACAAACCAGCCTATTCCAAGCAGGGACAGCCCTGAGTATGCAATTGATAAATAAAATAAGCGGTATTGCTCGGTAGACACGGTCGCCGAAATGAATTGACAAAGCGGCCATATCATAAAAACAATATGCAGCGACAAGTATATTCGATGCAGTATTGTAACGGAGCTAGAAGCGAATACATAAAAAAACAAACCCAGCAGCACTAAGAACATGCCCAAGTCTATCCATTGCATGAAATTCAATATGATTCACCCATTCACCTTATTAGCCATCTTCTTCCATTGTAACAAATGCAGTCATTGTCGACAACGGAATCATGTTCGAAATTGTGAATTATTGTGCTAAGAGGGCAATATATCCTTCATTAACTTCTCTAGAGCTGGTGAAATATGAAGAAAATTACGATATTGCTCGTATTGCTTCCATTTATTAACGGACAGACTCGCATCCGCTCCCCGCACAGCTCGAATAAGCAGATTTTTCGGGGTATGCTCCGGATCTACGAATTCCAGCATCTGTACCTTATAGCCAATCGTTTCGAGCAATGCGCCTCTTGCAGCATCTGTCGCTAGAGCGGCGAATCTTTCCTTAAGCAGTCCTTGGGATAATATCGGCGACAGCTCCGGACTGCTTACTTGCGTGAAAAGCTCATGCTGACAACAAGGAACTGACATGATGACGGACGCCCCCCATTTAACTGCTTTGGCGAGAGCTGCATCCGTAGCCGTATCGCAGGCATGCAGCGTAACGACCATATCAGCAGCTTGAAGCTCCTCATAATCAGCGATATCTCCAACTAGAAAGCGCAAACGATCGAAGCCTAATTTATTTGCGAGCTCTGAACAAAAAGCGATAACATCCGCTTTAAGGTCCAATCCAATCACTTGAATTGGACGCCCTTGTTCAACAGCAAGCAGATGATAAAGCGCAAAGGTTAAATAAGATTTGCCGCAGCCAAAATCTACAATCGTAAGCTCTCGGTCCTTGGGCAAATAGTCCAAAACATCCGTCACCATCTCAAGAAATCGATTGATCTGTCTATATTTATCCTGCTTCTTCGCATGAACCAGCCCATTGGAGCTCATAATGCCAAGCTCAACCAGGAAGGGTGCCGCTTTACCCTCCTCCAATATGCGCTGCTTCTGGCGATTATGCTGCAGATTTGCTGAACGCTCACCGTTGCTTGCCGGCCTAGTCAGCATAGCCGCCTTGCCTTTCTTGCTGAAGAGCAGCTGCACATCTGCATCCTGCTTCCTTATAAGCGCTTGCCGATATTGAGACTCCAGCAGGCTGCACAGCTGATTATAAGCGGCATCCCTCTTCATATTGTCATGAGTAACCTTGTTCGCAAAGTGATACTCGAATTGATAGTGAAGACCTTCCTTTAGTTGAACTGGTCTTACGACTGTTTTGGCAGGTGCAGGCGTTTCCATGTCCTTACGGCGCAGCTGACTTAATGTAGCTTGCAGTAATTCCCCTCCCTGCAGCCAACTGTATAGCTCTTCTTTCCATTGATCAGTCATTATCCTGCTGCATCTCCTTTACTATTCCCGCTCTATCCCCGCGCAAAAATCAATAATCTCCCGCGCCAGCTTTTCTGGCTGCTCCAGCATGCTCATATGACTGGCATCCGAAAGCTCAACCTTGTGCGCTGACTGGCCTGCAGCTTGAAACATAAGCTCGGGAGTCGCGATTCGGTCTTGCGAGCCAGCGACCAGCAGCACGGGAAGCTTCACCTGCTGCAGGAGCGAGGAGCGGTCAGCTCTTGCCTTCATTCCTCTTGCCGTCGCTTGCGCTCCGTGCAGCGAGGTAGTGTATCCGATCTGTCTGACACGTTCCAGAAGCGTTTCATTATCCTCACCCTCAGCAAACAGCTTTGGAACAAGGCCGTCGACAAAGAGCTTAACCCCCTCCTCCTCCAGCGATTGAACGGCTTTATCACGGTTCGCCTTAGCGGTCTCATTGTCCTCTGCCGCGAAGGAGTGAATTAGGCCGAAGCCGGCAAGTCGTTTTGCATGCCGCTCGACGAAAGCTAAGGTAACATACCCGCCTAGGGAATGTCCCAAAATAATCGGTTTATTTATTTTTAAATGAACGAGCATCTCAGCTATATCTTCTGCATACAATTCCATCGTATATGTAACATCCTGCGTCTCAGCACTGCGTCCATGCCCACGCGCATCCGGGGCTATTATTCGGCAATGATGCTTTAGAATCGGAATGAGGCGCTCCCAATAAGCCGAACTGCCGCAATAACCATGAAGAAGGACAACAGTCGCTTTGTCTGCCGACTCTAATTCCGCTTGACTCTCAGCACATGAGTCATAATAAGCCAGCTCTAGCCCATTGCTCAGCGTAAGCCTTTGTTCCGCAATCGAGCCGCTGCTGTCATTTACTGTTTTACTCATTATTCATCCTCCTATTTAACTATTCAACCGTTCAACGACTGATCTTTAGCTTCATTAGTCCATGCTGCATCAATGGCTTCCACCGTGTGCTCAGCCATACAAATTACTTGATAAAGCGAGGTAGTCTGCAGCATCGCATATGCCTTCGGCCCATTCATGTTAACAATGCCGGCAATACTGTAATGACCAACAGGCGGCAATCTTCTCCCAATCGCTGCCCCTGGCAGCAGCGAGCCTTTCGTTAGAACATATTGTCCCACCGTTTTCGGATTTCCCAAGCATGCATCAATAGCGATAACTGTACAGGTCGGGTCAACAGCGCCAACAGCCTCTTCTACCTTATATGCATCGCATGGCTGCTGCAGGGTGCCGATAATATTGCCCCAGCCCCGCTTTTGAAGGAGAGTACCGACAATCGGGCCGTAGGAATCGCCTGTAGAACGATCGCTGCCAATACATATAAAGGCTATTCGGCTGCGGTCCGGCTGCTCCAAAGCAATTTGACGTACAAAATGCTCAAGTGTCAAAGAAATCATCTCATCTCTATCTCTGCGCATTGCATGATCTTATTGTATCCGTTTATTGTAGCGAATTTCAGCGTCCTCTTCAATTTATAGGCAAGTTACTTTAAATCATGTTACAATAACCACAGCCAAGCGTGCACAATTGCCGTCTTCATAGGGGCAAAACTGCTTTACGGTGAAAACATTTAAGGAGGCTGCCAAATGGCTAATTTACAAGTGCAAAACGAGGAAAATGTAGCGTACATGATCGAAGTAATCAAAACAAAGCTAAGAATGGCGTCCGCTGCAGCTATGCAAGCATCCCACTTCGATCTTAATCAATATGAAGATATTAAGGAACTGTATGAAGTCGTTGCGTCTAAAGAAAAATTCAGCATCAGCGAGGTTGAGGCGCTAGTCTCAGAGCTGGGCAAGCTGCGCATTAAATAGCCTAATATGATCAAAAACAAAGAACGGTATTCTCCTGCTTCAGGAGCAATACCGTTCTTTGTTTTTGCATATACCATTCATTAATTGCTGCTTTCGCTGGCTGCGGCAGCTTGCTGATCATAGGAAGTTTCAATGGAAAGTCTGATCGTCACGCTCTTCTGTTCACCTTTAAGAAAATGAGCGATCCGCTCCAAACGATCGGCCAGTTCAGGCCCGCTGAGCGTCGTATTCAGGTAATAATCAAAGCTGTCTGATACAAGTCTTGGTTCCCCTGAGCTAAAGCCGCTTTGGCTGCGCCAGATCGGCTCACCGTAGCCGCTTCTCTGTCCTGACAATGCTTCGTTTGCCGGATAGAACTTATCGGATTTATTTACTACACGCTCATAAATGTTCAGCTTCTTTAGAAGCATATAGTATTGCGCAGAATGTTTGAAATTCCAAACCTCGCGTATATCCTTCAACGTATGCGTCATTTTCCAGCGCTTTAGCTTTTCAACTTGTGCATCTGTATCTAGCTGCAGAAACTCATCGAGGGGCATCATCTTTTCAGACATATGATTATTAACGCTCCTTTCACATCAACCATTATAGTAGCATTACAAATTATTCATATAAAAAATACCATATTTTTTGCACTTATACAAATTTATATTTTTTAATATAACGTATTTCTATGAAAAAGAAATTTCTCGATATCCTTCGACAAAATACTTCCGTTTACAACGCTAGATCAATCGAAGGGGAAGGGTCGACTGGTCGGTCGGGCAAAAAAAAAAAGCTGTCCCTCTCAAAAGGGATAGCTTTATTCGAAATACCTCAATACTAGTTCTGCTTCACTAATCCGACACTGGCGAGGAAACGCTCAAACGCTTCAGCTCCAGCCGTCGTGCGCTTGTAAACGCCTGCATCCTTAAGCACATCAAGAAACTTATTTCCAGTCTCTGCATGGATAATCGCCTTTGCGTCTTCAACAGAGCGGTTCGTACCATACTTTGCGATCAGCTCCTCAAGCCATGCAGCATGCTTGCTCAGCTCATGTCCTTGCTCTAGGAGCTCCGATGCAGTCTTGCCGCTGTTCTCGACTAGATAAGCGGACAATTGCTCCAGCTCATCCTTCAGCCGTCCCGGCAGCACCGCTAGCCCCATTACTTCAATCAGCCCGATATTTTCTTTCTTTATATGATGCAACTCCTGATGCGGATGAAAAATACCGTCCGGATGCTCCTCGCTGGTACGGTTGTTGCGCAGCACGAGGTCCAGCTCATAAAAGCGGCCGTCACGCAGACGGGCAATCGGAGTAATCGTATTATGCGGCGTGCGCGAGCCGTCCGCTTGCTCCGTATAAGCCAGCACATCTGCTGCTGGATCGCTGTAGGCACGCCATTGATCAAGCAGACGGCATGCAGCCTGATGAACCGCTTCCTTCGAGCGGCCGTTCACCCGAACGACTGACATCGGCCAGTTCACGATGCCAAACGTCACATCCGGCACCGCCGGATCAGCGAATCTGGCATCCGCCGCTGCAATTTCCATTGGAAAAACATGACGTCCCGCTTGGAAATGATCATGGCTGAGAATCGATCCGCCGACGATTGGCAAATCAGCATTAGAGCCGATGAAATAATGCGGCATTTGATCAAGAAAATCAAGCAAGCGAGCGAATGACTTATGCGATATCGCCATAGGTTCATGTGCACCCTTAAGTACAATGCTGTGTTCATTGTAATAGACATAAGGCGAGTATTGGAAAAACCATTGCTCTTCCTGCAGCGTCAACGGCAGCAAGCGCAGGTTTTGCCTCGCAGGATGATCGGCACGGCCAGCATAACCAACATTGTCAGCACAAAGCAGACACTTCGGATAATGCGCTTGCGGCAATGTCCGCAGCAAAGCAATCTCCTTCGGATCCTTCTCAGGCTTTGACAGATTGATTGTAATCTCAAGCTTGCCATACTCAGTCTCGTGCTGCCAGTATCGATTGTTGTGAATGCGATCCATACGAATATAGTTGGAGTCGATATTCATCTTATAGAAAGCTGTCGTTGCCTCTTCGATTCCGTCAGACTGCTTTGCTCTCTCGAACGCCATTACAGTATCAGACGGACGAGGCATTAGCAGCCCCATAATGCGTGCATCAAGCAGATCGCGAAATGTCGTTATATTATCCGTAATAAGTCCAATTGAGTAGCCGTAGTCAAGCAGAGGCTCAAGAATAGAGACGGGACTGTCCAGCCTCTCGGTTGGCGTCTCGCCTTCGTAAGGCTCAGTGAATCTGAACAAGTCCAGCAGATTGTTGCGCGCCGCCTGTAAGTCTAGCTCGTGGATCAGCTTATTTTGCAAAGCAAATTGCAGCAGCTTCTCGATAAGATGAAGTGCTTCTGATTCGGTTGGTGTTGTAATATTCATTCTGGATGGCTCCCTTCCCAGCTAAACTAGCCTATCCTATCTTTAATTAAAAATTATTTATTGTAGCCGTTAGGATGGGCTTGTTGCCAGCCCCACGCGCTTGCGATAATTTGTTCGAGGCTCTCACGCTTAGGATTCCAGCCAAGCTCAGCGCGTGCTCTCTTGGAAGAAGCGATGAGTGAAGCTGGATCGCCAGCTCTGCGCGGCTCAATGACAGCTTGAATCTCTCTGCCGGTAACTGACCGCGCGATATCTATAACCTGCTTAACAGAGAAGCCGTTGCCGCTTCCGAGGTTGTAGACGGCGCTGTTCGCACCGCCGCGCAGCTTATCCACCGCAAGCACATGCGCGTCTGCAAGATCGCTGACATGAATATAATCCCGGATACATGTGCCGTCTTCCGTCGCATAATCATCGCCAAATACGGAGATATGAGGACGTTGGCCAAGCGCTACCTGCAGCACGATAGGAATCAGATGCGTTTCCGGATTATGATCCTCCCCGATTTTGCCGCTTTCATGCGCTCCGGCTGCATTAAAGTAACGAAGCGATACGTATTTGATGCCATGCGCAACGTCGAACCAGCTCATCATTTTTTCCATAGCAAGCTTAGTCTCGCCGTAAGCATTAGTCGGCATCGTACGGTCGTATTCATCGATTGGCACCTGCTCAGGTTCGCCATAAGTAGCCGCTGTCGATGAAAATACTATCTTATTAACATGATATTGGTTCATCTTTTCAAGCAGACAAAGCGTGCCGAACACATTGTTGTGATAATATTTACCAGGCAGCTTCATGCTTTCGCCTACGAGCGAATTCGCAGCAAAATGAATAACGGAATCGATGTTATTTTCGCCGAACACCTTATCCATAAACTCCTCGTCCCGCAAATCTCCTTCATACAGCTTGCCGCCCAGCACTGCCTCGCGATGCCCTTGCTGCAGATTATCGATGACAACTATCTCTTCTCCCCGCTCCAATAAAGCTGCAACCGTATGCGAACCGATGTAGCCCGCTCCTCCTGTTACTAATACTGCCATTCTGCTATCCCCTCTCTTGGTATAAGTACTAGATAAGCTGTTCTGCCCCGTTGCCGATTGTACACACATAGAAATCAGCCGTCAGACCTGTAGCTTCTTTATATTTACGTCCTACTTCTTCCTTAAACCGCTCAACACTGTCCTCATGCACCAGCGATACTGTACAGCCTCCGAAGCCCGCTCCTGTCATACGCGAGCCTAGCACGCCTGGAATGCTTCGCGCCGCTTCCACCATAGCGTCAAGCTCTTTACCGGTTACTTCATACAGATCGCGCAGCGAATCATGAGAGCCATTCATCAGCTCGCCGAAAGCGGCAAGATCATTACTCCGCAGCGCCGTCATAGATTGCAGCACACGATCGATCTCTTCGACTACATGCTGCGCGCGATTGCGTACAATGTCGCTTTTAATATGATGCTTAGCCGCTTGGAACTGATCAACGTTCAGCTGTCCAAGCAAAGTAAGCTCCGGATAGACTGCCTTTAGCTCCTCTACAGCTTGCTCGCATTCGCTGCGGCGCTCATTATACTTTGAATCCACCAGCCCGCGGCGTTTATTCGTGTTTCCGATGACGAGCTTATAGCTGCCTGAATGGAACGGAACCAGCTCGTATTCCAGCGTATCGCACATAAGTAGAATCGCATGATCCTTCTTCCCGTTAGCCACTGCGAATTGATCCATAATGCCGCACTGTACGCCGTTGAATTCATTTTCCGACTTTTGCGCCATTAAAGCGATTTGAACTCGATCTATCGGTTCGCCTTTCAATGTAAGCAGCGCATAAGCCGTCACAACTTCAATAGAAGCGGAGGAGGACAGACCAGCCCCATTCGGTATTTCGCCATGGAACAGCATGTCGTAGCCATGGTTGAATACGATGCCTCGCTGCTGCAGCTCCTTCACGATGCCTTTCGGGTAGTTCATCCAATCATCAGCTTCGTCATATACGATGGCGTTAATGTCCAATTGCCCCGTTCCAGGAAAGCCGGTTGTCGCCAGTCCAAGCTTGTCGTCAGCCCGCTCGCGAATAAGCAGCGTAGTTCCAAAAGTAAGCGCCGCGGGGAAAACATAGCCTCCATTATAATCCGTATGTTCGCCAATCAGATTAACACGGCCAGGAGCATGAAACACTTTTACTAGGCTTTCGTCTCCGCCGAATTGCTGTATAAATTTCGCTGTAAGCTCTTCCTTGTTTGCCATCTGCGATCACATTCCTTTGTTATAAAGTAGATGCATATCCCTACAACCACAGTATAGAATAAGCGCTCCGCAAATGTAATGGCGGAAAATGCTTTTCATATGGATTTATGTGACTTCACTATACTACCCCTTGCATGCTATGATGAAGCAAATAAAGGATACCCCTTCTATGTACAAGTTTTAGACCCTGAGGAAAGGAGATGGAGTTTCATGCTCCAGGACATGTATACGGTTGCTTCTAATCCACTGCTTGCTGAGCGGTCGCGCGAGCTATTGAACGTGCTTTTCTCAGGAGAAAGCCAAACGAAGCCCGGTCATCGGCTAGGGCCTAAGGTATATGATTTTTACCTTATGCATATCGTTCTTTCAGGCTCTGGCACCTTTACCTGCCAAGGCGAAAGCTACTCCTTGCATGCCGGGCATACCTTTCTCATTGAGCCCGAAGTGCTCATCAGCTACGAATCAGATCATCACGCCCCTTGGCGCTACCGCTGGGTTGCTTTCAATGGCTCACTAGCTCGCACGCTTGCGAACGAGGCCGGCTTTAATGCGGAGCATCCTGTTCTTCATCTCGAGGATAAACGGAAAGCAACCGCCCTATACCATGCCATCTATGCAACTTTCCGCAGCAGCGAAACCGCTGCCGATTTGAATGCAATCGGATTGCTGTATCAACTATTCGCTCAGTACAGCCAATCAAGAGCTTCTATTAATGGCAGCTCTCCCAAAGCTTCGCACAGCGAACAGGATCATTTGCTCCAACAGGTGGTTCACTATTTGACAACGCAATACGCCCAGCCCGTCTCCATTGAGCAAATGGCAGAATCGCTGGGTTATAATCGTGCATATTTGTCTAGAATATTCAAAGCGAAAACAAGCGTCACGCCTATCACCTTTCTGCTTCGACTGCGCATCGATAAAGCGCGTCAGCTGCTGCGTGAACGGCCCGATCTAACTATCGAGCAGATCGCCGCTTCTGTCGGTTTGCAGGATGCCCTTTATTTCTCTAAGCAGTTCCGCAGACTCCATGGGCAATCGCCCAAAGCCTATCGCGAAGAGATGCTTCACCTGGCTTTAAAAGAATAAATAACATGAAATGGTTTCAATCGGGCAACAGTAACGGTAAATAGAGAAGGAGGAGACTAGTATGCTATACGCAAGGCAGTTCCTTGTTCTAACAGTATTACTGGCGATCATCGGCTGCAGCGGCGGCGGAGCGAACACGCAGACTCCAATACCCCAGCAGGATAATACCAATTCTCCTATTGATTCGACATCCCCGACAGCTGGATCCGATACCGTACAGTCCTCCCCTGCGAATGATTCTATCCAGCAGCAACTGGATGCAATGAGTATGGAGGAAAAAATCGGACAAATGGTTCTTATAGGACTCGAAGGAACTAAGCTAAAGCAAACAACCAAAGATATGTTGATTGAACATCGAGTCGGAGGCTTTATTTTGTACAAAAGAAATATAGAATCAGCTAAGCAAACCCAGCAGCTGCTCAATGAGCTTAAAGCGGCCAACAATGAAAATGCTCCGCCGCTGCTGCTCAGCGTTGATGAGGAGGGCGGTGTAGTAAGCCGGATGCCGAAGCCGTTTTTAAAGCTGCCTACTCCGCGCGAGATCGGTCAAACGAACAATACCTCATATGCTTACGAGATAGGCAGCACAATCGGAGAAATGTTGGAGGAGCTGGGCTTTAATATGAATTTCGCCCCAGTACTCGATATAGACAGCAACCCTAACAATCCGATTATCGGCAAGCGCTCTTACGGCAGCGGCGCGCAGATCGTATCCGATATGGGAAATGCGGTCGCAGAAGGCTTGCAAAGCAACAGCATTGTGCCTGTAGTTAAGCATTTTCCCGGTCATGGCGATACGGAGGTTGACTCACACTTGGATCTGCCGGTCGTCCATAAAACATTGGCAGAGCTTGAAGCGCTTGAGCTGATTCCTTTTCAGCTTGCCATCCAGAACGGTGTGGACGCTATTATGATCGCACATATTTTGCTTCCTGAGCTGGATACCGAGTTTCCAGCCTCGCTCTCCTCCACCATCATTGATGGCTTGCTCAGAGAGAAGCTTGGCTATAATGGAGTCGTCATAACTGACGATATGACTATGGGAGGCATCACCAAGCATTTCGACATAGGAAAAGCCGCTGTTCAATCTGTTCTTGCAGGCAGCGATATTATACTCGTTGGTCATCAAGACAAGCTGCAAAGAGCTGTCATTCATGCACTGTCGGCGAGCGCGGCCGACGGAACCTTGACTGAAGAAAGAATTAACGAAAGCGTCTACCGTATTTTGCAATTAAAGCAAAAATATCAGCTAGAGGATAAAGAGCTTTCTGGCGTCGACATTGAGCGCATCAACAAAAAACTGAAAGAAGCTGCACAATTGCAAGCTTCATAGTAAGTAAATCAACGGTAACGGCCCCATAGAGACTGTCGATTAACTAGGCATACATCACTAGAAATAATTAATCGACAGTCTCATAATCGCCCTTACTTCCCTGATACGATAGAAAGGGCGCCGCTGTTGCGGAATACTCCCTCAGCCGTGCTTAAACGCGATAAATCCGCACCATCCTCTTTATCAATAAACGTCATTTGATCATCCGTTTCCACAAGGACAGCGATGAGTCCTTTGGTTACCGCGTCCAGGCAAGCCTGTGTTTCTTGATCATCTAGGTTAAAAGCGCGTAATGCCCTTTCATACTCGTCATCCGAATAGGCAAATGCTGAAGGAAAGACGGCTGGCGCACTTATTCCATTGCTCCAATTAACGCCGCCAAATCCCGCCAACAAGATCGGCGTCGCCGGCAGACCCGGAATGCCGTCATCCGAACTAGACCGTCCGGCATTCGCGTCGACTATATCTTGCAGCTCGTCAACATGAACGTCTGTTTCTGCTTCCAATCTTCTTGAATGATCCCAATCCTTAGCGATCACCTGCAGCTCTCCAGGTACGAAGCCTGCTTGCTCCAGCTGTTGAATAGCTTGAATGACTTGATACTCCGTTTCGTAAAATGCTATCTTTCTAGACATTCCCGTTCAATCCCCTTCTTATAGGTTATCCTCGACTTGATATTCATCTTCGAAAGAACATTGCCAATGCGGCTGCAACTGCGAGGCTTATCTTGGTATTCCCTATAATCTGAGGAACTATAGCTTTGTTTAAATTCTTCATGATTTATGCGGTCGAATCGCAGGTTGTACTGAATCGCCGTTCGGGGTATGATTGATTATATTTAGAAATAAGAATGAGCAGGAGGCAAATCGATGATCCATCGGATGCTTCGCTATCCCACGGGATGGGAATGGCATGTGCTTCAGCAAGCGAAGCCGACGCAACTGCAGCAGGAGCCTTTGCCCAGCAGGAAGAGCATGACGTCCGGCCAGACCGGCACCGCCCTTGAAACCCAGCGCGCTGCTGAAGAAACAGCCTTGCTGGAGCAGAGCCGCTACGCAGAGCATGCGTTAGAGCTGAAACGACTGTTCCCCGCTTCCGCTTCATGGATCGATGATTGCACAGATAAGAGAAGCCATGTGAATGTGATTACAGTCGCGGATAACCCCGATACTGGACCCGTGTTATACGGCACCCTAATCGTACAAATGACTGAAGAGGTAACAGATGTTGAAGCGTTCAACTTCTGGCTGACCCGTAAGCAGCTTATTACAATCCACGAGGATATGCGGCTGCCGCTTCGTCTGCAAAGCGGAGCTCATACAACGAAATTCGAGAGCTGCGGCACAGCGCCCGAAGCATTCTTCATTATGCTTGGCGTGCTGCTGGATGCCTTTCATTCCGGCCTTGACGGATTTGAACAGCGGCTTGGCGAGCTGGAATCTATTATGCGCAGCTCCAATCGCACTGGGCTGATTGATGAGATTTTTGAGCGACGGTACGACTTGCTCCATTGGACACATTTATTCACTCCGATTCAAGAGCTCCAGGGAGCCGCGAAGGAAGCTTTCATGGATGAGCTGGCAGTCACCGAAAGCTATCAACGGCAGCAATATAAGCTGGAACGGATCGACAATCTGCTAAAACAGTACGCTTCTGAGATCGATACGCTGATCTCGATGGACAGCGCAATCTCAAGCTTCCGCGGCAATGATATTATTCGCACTTTAACGATATATACCGTTCTTTTCCTCCCGACGACAGTAGCCGGTACATTATGGGGCACCAACTTTATCGAACTGCCATGGAGGAATGAATCCTGGGGCTTCACAGCTTTAGTAACGGCAGTCATTATAATAACGGTCGCTATTTATATCGGACTTTGGAGTAAAGGCTGGACCGGCGATTTGCTGCATCTTAGACGTAATAAACAGCATCGCTACCAAACTGATTCAGGCCAGCTGAGCAGAAAGACACGCTCCCAGCAGAAACCGGGCGGCGCCTCGCACGCAGCAGCAAGCGGTACGGTTTCTGAAGCCACAGGAAAGCAGATACAAGAGCTTTCACGGAGCAGGAAGCGACGCAATTAGTTGCTCATGTGTATCATCGGAGTTCGGTAGTACACCGATCTAGCCAGGCTCAATCGAGTTCGGTAGTATACCAAGCTAGCCGTGCTCAATCGAGTTAAGTAGTATACCAAGCTAGCCGTGCTCAATCGAGTTCGGTAGTATACCAAGCTAGCCGTGCTCATCGGAGTTCGGTAGTATACCAAGCTAGCCGGCTCAATCTGTTTATCGGAAAATAGATGCCTTATTCAGCTTATAAAGGCCGATTTTCATAGGTATCGGAAATTAGATGCTTTATTTCATTGAAAATGACGATTATCCTATGAGTAGGGATAGGATAAGGAACTTATTTTCCGATAACTCACAGAAAACAGCTGTTTTCCGAAAATAAGGAATCCATGTTCCGATAATAACTCTGGTTTACGCACGACTCCACCACCATTGCAACAAGTTTGATCCATGAACTGCATAAGTCGTGTTATTCTATAAAAAACGTATAGCCCGCGGCAAATACCGTATACAGAAGAAGAGGCTGTCCCCCAAGGAGACAGCCTCTTCTTCTGTGTATTGATTACTCGAATGCTACAGCCTGACAGCTTTAAAGTTTTATCTGCTCGCCTTTCTTCGCGGATTGATTCGCAGCCATTGTAATAAGATGAGTTCGATAAGCGTCTTGATAGGTTGAACGGATGCGCGAAGCGTCTCCTGTGCGAACAGCGTGCAGAAACGCATCATTCTCAACATCATACGGATTGCTTCGATTCAAATATTCCGTGCGCTTGCCCGCTTCTATCTGAACAAGCCCGCTGTGACTGAGCTCCAATACGCCTTTATTCGTGTACATATGAAGTCCTGAGCGGTCGCCAGCAGGAATAGCGCAAGTATTGCTGACCGTCGCGACGGCTCCATTCTCAAGCTTCATCGTCACCGTGCCTACATCCGGAACCGTAACCTTCTCTTCTGCCTGCGCCATAATCTGATGGCCGTATGCTGCATATACCTCGGTAACCTCCCCGGCCAAGTACCGCAGCAGATCGACAATATGAGTCGTCTGCTCCACGAATTGACCGCCCGAACCTTCCATGCTGCGCCACCAATAGACGCCGGGCATGCCGCCCATCCAATAACCAAGAGCCATGCCAATCTGCTGTTCCTGCAGCAATGCTTTCACGCGGTCTGTGCTTTCCATATAGCGAAAATGGTATCCTGCTGACGTAATAATGCCGCTGCGCTCTACTTCAGCTAGCACAGCCGCAGGCGTCTCATAATCAACACCGATAGGCTTTTCCACTAGAAATGGGATACCTCGCGCTGCAAGCGCTAGCTCAATCTCTCCATGCGCGAATGGCGGGACGCATATGTAGACGGCATCCAGCTTGCAATCATCAAGCATATGCTGTATCGATGCATAACCTTTTGATCCTGCATAAGGCAATGCCGCTTCATCGGCTTTCTCTTGGCTAGTTCCCAAGAAAGCGGCGATCCGCACACCTTCCATCTTGGCCAGCTTCTCAGCATGCATGCGCCCGAACCAGCCTGTTCCCGCAATACCGATTTGTAAAGTCATCATCATTCTCCTCTCTCTGATATACAGATTAAAAACGGTTCCGTGGTACCGATGCGCCCATTGCTACATACAATGGAATACAATACCGCCATACACTCGGAACGGAGGGTCATAAATGGGAATCGTGATGCGACAAGCTGAGCGCGCTGCACAGCCTGACTATCAAACCGCATTGTTTTTAGCCGCTCTATGCGGACAAACCTATTCACAATTCAGTAATAAGGACGGCCTGTTCCTCATGCCTGAAACCTACCGATTCGTCGGCGAAATAATGGCGAACGCTTACGACAGCACGACAGAAAGATTTGGTTTCTTAATCACATCCGATAATGCTTCTGTGCTTGCATATCGAGGCACCGGCTCGGCAGAGGACTGGGTATCCGATTTCATAGCTCAGCAAACGATATATCGCCCGGTCCGCGGGGCTGGTCTTACGCATAAAGGTTTTACCGACATTTACATGTCGGCCCGAAGCGAGCTATTTAAGCTTCTAAATGAGATTCCCAGCGACCGGCCGCTGTTCATTACCGGCCATAGTCTTGGAGGAGCGCTAGCTACACTGACAGCCCTTGACCTAGCGCGTAATTCTGATTTTGCCTGGCCAATTGTCTACACGTTCGGGGCACCGCGCGTCGGAGACCCTAAGTTCGTGAAAGCCTATAACGCAAGTGTCGAGACGCACTGGCGTTTCCAGAATGAACATGATATCGTGCCTCATTTCCCGACTCTTATCTACCAATCTCCCCAAACGAAGCAAACCTATTATTATATGCACGTTAAAGGCGAAGTCAGACGGTCATTCCGAATGGGCTCGGTGTCCGGCAATCACATTTTGTCCAGCTATTTCGCGGATCTAGCTCAAGAGGAACCGGCTATTGCGGATACCATTTGCTCAGCTCCTCCAGGTCTATGTCCTATTAAAGAGAGTAAGTAACCTAGGAAGGAAGAATATAAAGAATAGCGAAGAAATGAAAAATTGAACCGCCCAGCACGAATAAATGCCAAACCGCATGATGGTAAGGGAAGCTTCTCCATACGTAGAAAATAGTGCCCACCGTATATAGCAGGCCTCCTATAACGAGCAGCCATACCCCTTCTATCGCCAGTCCTTCAACTAGCGGCTTCCATGCAAATACGATGATCCAGCCCATTAATATGTAGATAAGCGTTGATGTAAATAAATATTTAGACACGAAAAACGATTTGAAAACAACGCCGATAATCGAAATGCCCCACACGATCCCGAATAACGTCCACCCTAACGTTCCTTGAACAATGTGAAGCAAAATAGGTGTATAGGTTCCCGCAATGAACACGTAGATGCAGGAATGGTCCAGCACTTCAAAAACTCGCTTCGCCTTGCCTTCCTGAAAGCTGTGTACAAGTGTAGAGGCCGTGTACAGCAACAGCATTGTCGTACCGTAAATGGTGAAGCTAACAACGTGGAACGCTGTGCCTTTTATGGCTGCGAACACAATTAGCAATACGAGCGCGGCAATGCTCAGCCCCACGCCAATACCGTGTGTAATTGCATTCGCAACCTCTTCTCTTCGTGTATAAGTATGTGTATCAGCCATATCCTTATGCCCCCTCTGCTACTATCTCTCAGTTTAAGGCATTAAGTAGCTGAAATCCAGTCCTCCAACCAGCCCTGTACACTTGAAAGCGTCTTATCCAGATTACATACCGACTCCGTATCCAAGAACGGGGGTAAATGACGGAAATAGTCCGCATGACCTCCAACTGTCTTAACCCCTTCGATATAGCCGGGAGCATACTTGAAGCTATTCCAGCGAGGCACTGCATACTTCGACATATTCCATCCGCCCCATGTGCCGATTCTCGTGATTGGATCAATCATGCGGCCTGTTCCGTCTATTGCATGAAAATAACTTACTCGTTCCTTAAAGCGCGACTGAATCGGCGTACGAGGCGCTCCCACTTGAACAACACGAAAATCCTCCGCATTGGCTACATCATCATTGAGCAACTTAGCAGCTTGATAAGCGGCTGCACCGCCGCCGCTATGTCCAATAAGCAGCAATCTCCCGCCGCGGTAGCTTTTTTTGATTTGCCGAAACGCTTGCCTTCCGCCAATTCTGCCCGCAGCCATTCGATTAGACAAATCACTTCGAACCTCAAGCACCTGTCGAACTACATTTCGCGAATTGTCCCCATAAGGAAAAACTGCCTTAACGACAGGCTCAAAGCCTTGTGAACCAAACAGCTTCTCCAGCTTTTCCGTACACACATTAAAGATCGACGCGGAAGAAGCTACTCCTGCAAGCAAATAAATATGAATCGTTTTTGCTGCCGACATTTTCATTCCCTCCTGCAGATTGTTATGACTGTAAGATCATTATGTGGGGCAATGCAGGTTTTCATTCCTGTATATAAATGCTAGTTCCGTCAACCTTAACCGTATAGCCAAAAAATGTACTAATCTCCCTGATCGGCAAACCATATAGCATGCGATTAATCGGCAGACCGCTCGAGGCATTAATCCCCGTCCACATGTAGCGCTTTAATACAGGGACCTGCAATGCCGGTGCTTTTTTCTCATTCCCCAAGCGTATGATTGCCGAGCTTTCTCCCTGCGCTTGCTTGTTCATAGCAACCGATAGCCCCATCACTTCTGTGAAAAAAGATTCATCCGCATACAATATTCCGTCTTCTTGAAAGACACGACCGTAATGCGTAAAGGATTGTGGAACCGACTCCCCAGCCTTCATGCTGTCCGGTATTTGAGACAAGTAGGAAGGGCCCGATATCAGCTCGCTATATCGCCGTATAAGCCGCTCCTCATTCGTTAAAGAGTAATCGTTAATGCGGCGTGATTCATTATAGGCCGTTACATTGTTCACATCGAAATAATAGACCGCTTTTACTCTAGGATACACAGTGTCCAAATTCGCGTACAGACGAGTCAGCTTCTCTTCAGCATAGTCGATGGAGGAACGATTGTCCGTCGTACTATAATGCGTTACACCAAACTCCGAGAGCTGAATCGGCTTCGTACGGCTGAAGCGGTTATACACATGCGAGATGAGGTCAAGCGGATCCTCATGCTCAGCCTTTTGCTTCAGACTGCCATTGTGATACCTCACATTATATACATTTACACCGACCCAATCGACATATTCATCACCGGGATAGAAGCTTTCAATCGTGTTTTCCGGCATGGCCAGCACCGTCCATACCATTGCTACATTCGGCGCGCGTTCCTGAAATATACGATGCACCAGTTGCCATTTCTGTTTATAAAGGCTCGGATTGCCGCTGTAGTTCGTCCAAGTTCCGTTCATCTCCGAAGCAAAGCGAAGAAAGATAGGAATGCCTAGTTCATGCGCCGCGTCTGCGAACTCCTTCGCATAGTCATTCGCCTCCACCTCATCCAAGCCGTTGTTAGGCTCCCAAGCAATATGCGGGAAGGCGCCTGCCTCTTTAACCTGCTCAGCCCATTGTTGCGGGAATGGTTGCCCGTAGCCAACATATCTGAAATAGCTAGCATGCTGCTTGCCCATCAGCTCATTGAAACGGTCCATACTTTGACCGATTGTGTCATCTTGCAGTACATAAGCACCTAGATACACGCCACTTTCCGGCTCCAGCTTCGCAAGCGTGTACGGCTCCTCAGGTTCATAATGAATAGTCCACTCCTGCTTGACTGCGATTTGAATTGGCGCACTTAGCGTCTTTCTCTCAGCCTTAAACTCCACACTATTGCCTACCACACTTAAATAAAGCAGCAGCATCGGCATAATTAGCACGGCCCTGCTTCCCCATCCTTGCAGCCTCTCAACCAACCCTATAGACCTCCCTGTACCTTTCGATATCTACCTAGTTTGGCACAATAGGCGCATAAATAAACGGAGCGCCGGACCAATACTGGTCGGGCGCTCCGTTCTATGTGTACAAGAAAGTCTGCTAATGGGATCCAGATACACCAGATTGCTCTCTGGACTGCTCTAGATTAATCTGGATTGCTCTAGATTAAACCCCCATCTTCTTACGCTGATTATTAACACGCTTTGTGTTCTGGCTTTTCAACTCCTGCACCCCGGTAGAAAGATGCTGCTGGCCTAGCTTGCCATTCTTGGACTGCTTCTTCTGTGCAAGCAGCTGCTTCGCTTTCTCTGCTTGAGACAACGCCTTCGGCTGCTCAGCAGACTGTTCTTGATTCTTATCAGACATGGGATCACCTCGCTTCAAGCATTTGCGTCTTACAGTTCTATTCTACTACAGTTACATAACGTGTAAAAGACCCTTTGCGAGCCTGTGCTTGGTCGACAATTACCCAATCTGCCGCCTTCAGCTGCCGTTCCATCGGCAATGTCGTCACAATAACAGCCCGCTTCGCCAATCGCCTGACGCTACACAGCATTTCCAGCGCTTCTTCCTCAGGCAGCACCGAGCATAAGTTATAAGGCATATCCAACACAGCACTGTCGTAGCTGCCCTTTAAATCCCGCATATCCGCTAATTGTATGCAATTCGCAAAGCCGAAATGAGCTAAGTTTTGTCTTGCTCCTTGTGCCGCAAGCGGATTAATGTCAAATCCTTCAATAATTATGCCCATCGACAACGCTTCTATAAGCACCGTCCCGATTCCGCAGCAGGGATCAATCATTCGCATCCCCTCAAGCTGCCTGCCCGCTGCGATATTAACAATCGCGCGCGCTGATCTTGTATTAAGCGCAGTTGAATAATTATGGGGCTTGCCCTGATGCTTTAGCCATAGGCCTTCATTGTCCTCGCATGGACCGAAGTACCACATGCCTTCCAATCGGATAAGTCCAAATACTGCATCCGGCGCTCTCATGTCTGCTTTGCCGCGAATAGCGCCGCCTGTCATCCGCTCCAGCTGCCGTTTCTCCTCATAGGTGAAGCGCTCGTCACTCCCGCTAAATACAACCTTAAAGGTTCGTTCTTTAAGATCAATTCTTGTTAACTGTTCAAGCAAACCGCCTGGCTGATCCAAACGGTCAGCAACAGCGGAGGCCTCCACCCTTCTCTTGATGAATGGACTGCGGCTGGGGGACACCGCCTCCCCGCCCGCATCCAGTATAATGCCGCCTCTGGGGCTCAAATTAAATAAGCAGCGCAATTCCAGGAGTGCCAGATCGGTCTCCTCCTCATGGGCTGCATAAGTGTATAAGAACATATGACTTTGCCTCGCGTTTCTTACTTATTGAACGCTGTCTCTTCTTCTGCTGTCGGGTATTCCGCGTTTTCTTCTGCTGCAGTAACAGCGTCAGCCGGTGCTCCAGCTCCGGTCGTATGGCCCTGAAGCTGCTTCTCTAACGATTTAATAGTCTTCTGCAGCTTGAACTGACGAAGCATTCCGAATATGCCTACGATCACTCCGCCAAGAAGGGTGGACGCAAGAATAACGAGAATAAGCGGAATAGTAGGCTTAGCGAATAAGAAGTTCACTTGGACAGACTCTACATTAATAACCGCAAATAAAGCAACGACAAAAGCAAATACAAGAGCGGAAATGAGCATGCCTTGACTCTTCATGTGATGACTCACCTTTCAAAAAAAGAAAGTGTTATTAGCTTTATTGTGCTCAAGCTGTTTGAAATGATTCAGATGAGGCCACCAATTCCTTGTCCAGCCCTAAATAGGTTTGAAGCTTTCCGTGATAGACGAGCTCCAACTCAGTCGTATGCTGGAAGTCGCCAGGCTTTACGAATAACGCCGGCTTATCTACAATGTTGATTCCGCTATCCTTGAACATCGTTGCGACAAACTGAGAGCAGAAGTAAGCATATTCACGTCTCAGTTGAATACGAAGAGCGACAAACATCATACCTAGCAAATTATATCTATATAGTTCAGAGTTTTGCTCCATCAGCTTAATTCTATTGCGAATGCTGCGATATGCGTTTGCACTAATTTTGCATCTGTACAGTGAGCACATCGTATGCTTGAACAGCACGCCTTGCAAATCCTCTTTCACGAATCCGGCCAGGAAAGGGTTATTTTGATTTTTACGGCCGAAGCTGTATACTTCCGTCAATTCTTTATCAAATGCTATAGAAACATGATTAAGCGAATCTTTAGTAAACATTCGAATTGTTCGCGAGAAGAGCGTGCCTGTATCCGTCAATAGAACGTATACTTCATAATCTCCAGACATGCATGACTACCTCCACATTAAAGACTGTTGTATCCTATTACTTTAATGCAGGAGAACGAAACTCTACACCTGCTGAGGTAATAGAACAGTCCTCGACTTTAGTCTAGTAAATCCAATTAGTTTAACTGCATCGACACCAACTATATTAATTTTTGAGCCATAGCGTCTGCTTGCTGTTTTCTATTCTACTGGATAAGTTTCATTTACTCAATATGTTATCTGCCTTTCTATGGAATCTATCGTGAAATAAAATAGTCCAAAATAGCTAAATTATGCTATAGTGACTAACAAACCATACAGCGGACCAACGCAAATGAGATTCGCGCTCCGATATGCCGCTTGCCCTATACATATACATATGCATATGCATGAGCGCAGTCGGTTAGTCGTTAGTATTTAGGATGGCATTCACGCCGAGGAGGAAAACAATGCATTGGTATGATCCGTACAAATCTCAGCTTGAGATGCTCTATATCGAAGCGAAAAGCATCATTACAACATTCCCAGCCCCCCTAAATGAACTAGGGCTTCTTTATGCTGATAAGTTCGATCCTGTTAACAACAGCGGTCATGATTACATATGCACATTGCTTCCTTTTTGGCTTCAAGAAGAGACTGGCATAACGGACGAGCAATGTCGTACTCTAGCGCATGCTAATATATTTCTTATGCTCTACTTCTTTATTCAAGACGATGTGATGGATGGGACACCTTCTGCTAAATGGAAGCCTCAGTTAGCCATGGGCAATCTGCTCTATAGAGAGGGATTACGCCTATTAATGACGTTATTCCCATCTAGTTCCTCCTTCTGGGTTCACTATGATCGTTATTTAAAAGAATGGGCTGATTGTGTAGTAAACGAGAATTCAGACAACTATTTCATAGCCAATCCTATAAAAACAGCAGGTAAAGCAAGCCCATTGAAGCTTTCCGTTGCCGCTGCATGTTCCCTTGGGGGCAGAATTGACCGCATCGCTTCGCTTGAACAGGCAATCGAGCTTGTTCTCATGTCGCTTCAAATGTCCGATGACTGGTTCGATTGGAGAGAGGATTTCCAGGATGGCTCTTACAATGGACTGATTGCCATGCTAGTTGCTGAAAGAGAGGACACTGCGCCTGCGAACGAAGCTATAATCCCCCTTCCGCCTATAACAACCCATGAAATAGAAACAGAGATTTATGTGAATGGCTGCCTAAACCGCTTTGTAGCGATAGTGCAAAAGAACAACCTGCTGCTTCATGACATGAATCTGGAATCACCTCATTTATCTAGTTTTCACAAACATATTGTGACCAGCCTTGAGGAGATAGCAAATCGCATTACTATGAAACGCGACCTAATGCTCAAAGGCGGATTGAATTACTTTTTTACTATGCCGCAATCTATTGAATCCTAGAATATACGACAAGTTTTTAATAAATTCGAGATAATGTGTAAAAATTTAGTGGATTATGCAGAATAGAAATGGTACAATTTTCATAGTAATATATTACTAGTCGCAGGAGTGAGCTTATGTCTAATGTCCAGAATTTAAAAGAAGAAATTATTAAAAAAGCATGGTCCGACGTCGAATTTAAAAAGCAGCTGCTGGCAGACCCTAAATCGGCAGTCAAGGATGTATTTGGCATCGAAGTTCCTGACCACATTGAGCTAGTCGTTACTGAAGAAACTGCAGATAAGTTCTACCTGGCAATTCCGCAAAATCCTGCTGAAGTTAGCGATTCGCAGGTCGCTGCTCCAAAATGGCTGTAAAAAGTAAAAAGAAGCTTAATTAGTCGCAATGACTAGTTAAGCTTCTTTTTCTAATGGCAAAGTGATAATCGCTTCTGTACCTTTGCCCTTTTTACTTTTGAATAGCAATTGGCCGTCCATAGCTTCAATAATACGGAAGGTTACCATTAATCCCAGACCTGTACCTTTAGACTTTTTCGAATAATAGGGCTCACCAAGCTTTTCAAGATCGGCTTCATTCATTCCTTCTCCGTTATCTTGAATAATAATAACAGCACGATTCATGCCCATTTCTTCATAAGCCTTAATCAAGACGCGCCCATCCGCACCAAATGCTTCTATACTGTTCTTAACAATGTTGATAACAGCTTGCTTAAACTTAGTCGAATTCCCTTTTACATATAAGCTGTCAGTTAACTCGATAATAATTTTGCCTCCCTGCAATGTAGCAAAAGGGAGAAGAATGCCTTCGATCTGCTTAATCTCATCAATGATATTCAAGGGAGCTTCATTCTCGACCTGCGGTTTAGCAAACGTCAGGAAATCTGTAATAATTTCCGAAGCCCGATCTAATTCTGTTATTGCCAAGTGAATATAGTCCTTATCCTTCGTTTCAGACGATCTTTTCCCCAGCAGCTGTAGAAATCCTCTCGTTACTTGCAACGGGTTTCTAACCTCATGGGCAATCGAGGCGGCAAGCTGACTTATAATTTGCATTTTTTCTGTTCGCTGCAGTTCATCATTGAATATTTCCAGTTTCTCGGAATACTCAATAACCCGCTCGTAATTTTGCGTGACACGACGTGCGAAAACAAGCACTAAAGAGAGAAGAAATGCAAGAATGCCAATCTTCCAAAACTGCATAGTGTAGCTCATATCCTTGTACAGATACCAACCAATTTCCACACCCGTGATGACCGTAAATATGCTGAAGCCAACTGTCATCGTAATAGCATCGACATTTTTACGACTGCAGTACCAAATCAACAAGGAAATCAATACAATACCGCTAACTATAAAAAATATTCCAGACCAATAAAGGCCATAGTATTTATACCAATTGTCTACATCCTCGTTAAAAGCCCCAATCAACATTAAGCTTGTATTCAAAGTTACAAATACGATCTGCAGCCATTTAAATCTATTAATAAGCAAATACGAGCCTCTTCCAAATACGCCTTCAAAAAAGACAAACAGACATAGCACGATTAAGTTCGAAGCGATATCGAAGCCATAGTTCATGAGAGGCCCATATTCCTCTAAAACCGTATAGCTGTAAGGTGCATTCGTTAGCAGCATTATCCCGACAGAAAGAATGATGATAATGATAGAACCCCAAATTTTTCGATAGGATTTGTTAAGAAATATCAAGCTTACTAGTAAAATAAGCGCAGTTAGAATAAACGCCGCACCAAGTATAATATCTAGCAGGTCATGCTTCTGATATTCTTTTTGTAAATAGCTGTATTCCCCAACTACTCGCTCATCGGGAAAATAAAACATATTATAACTGCTGTCCAATCTGATTATAACCGACTGCTTTAATTCTTCTGCACGAAGAGGAATCAAAATTTTATTACGATTATAGCCGTTGTCGCTTGCCATTTCATATATATTCTCATCATTTATGGATATGGTTATTTTTTTCGCGCTTACCGCATTAAGCATCAACGCAGGACGCTTCCAATCTATTTCGGGCAATTTGAACTTTATCCATACCGTTTCAACATTCGCTGGAATTACCGGCGCAGCTCCTTCTTCCGTAATCGACAGCCATTCTTCATTATCCCATCTAATTTGCCAATCTGATATTCTAACACTCTGTTCGCTAGCTGCAGCTGTCTCCGGAGCTGGAAGCAGCATTAAAATAATTGTTGCAATAACTATTACTATAGGACTAGCTTTAAGATAAAAAAGGTCTTTCATACCACACCTCGGCAATCGCAAAAAGTCACAATCATCTACAATTCGACACCGATCGATGGTTACCCTTCTAGATTTTACTACTTGACAAATTATTTATTTCGATTTGCGTCCTGCTCATGTAAAAAAAAGGAACGCTCTTTACTGAGCGCGCCTTCAAATATTGTTTGTTGCTCTATTGCGCCGTATAGCCGCCATCCGCAGCCAGATTAGCGCCCGTAATCAGCGACGCTTTATCGCTTACTAAAAATGTAACAATGTTCGCGAGCTCCTCCGGTTTGCCTAATCGGCCAATCGGCTGTCTGGCGATCAACTCATCCTTCGTCTCTTCAGGAAGCTTAGCCCATACCGGCGTATCTATATAGCCGGGCGATACGCAATTCATCCGAATCCCTTGCTTCGCATACGTAAGGGCTTGAGAACGCGTGAAGTTAATAACAGCCGCTTTGGCCGCAGAATAGGCCTGACTGCCTGCTTGCCCGACTACTCCGAACATAGAGGCCATATTTACAATAGCTCCAGCGCCATTCTTCAGCATATGCGCAATGGCATATTTATTCGTAATTACGACACCAGTGAGGTTAATATCAATCACTCTCTGCCAAGCGGACAGATCCATCTCATGGACGGGCCCCTTCTCTTCGAGAATGCTCGCATTCGCAACCAATATATCCAGCCTGCCGTGTATTTGATAAACGCTGTCCATTAGCAATCGGACACTTTCCTCATTCGTCACATCACAGCGAGCGAATACTGCGTCCCCGCCTTCCCGTCTAATATCAGCCGCAATTCGCTCAGCCGATTCCACCACATCACCGATCACAACCTTCGCGCCTTCAGACGCCAAGCCCCTTGCAATAGCCTCCCCAATTCCAGATCCCGCTCCCGTAATGACCGCAACCTTATTGCTCAGCAACAGCATGGCAATCGCTCCTTTATGATGGTGTAGGTGTTTGAAACATTGAGTTTGATGGTTAGATGGAGAGAAGTATGATATATGCAGTCTGTTCTACTTATCGGGAAATAAATCCCTTATTTAGCTTCAAACGGCTCATTTTCATTATTATCGGAGAATCGATCCTCTATTTTGTGGAAATTACTATGCCATTATAACAAATTAATCCATTAGCAGCATAAGTCCCAGGCTAAACAAATGAATGTGAATAATTTCACTTTATTCTAGTATAGGTGAGATTGGATTGGTTGTAAATATGGACGATGCTTAAGGACATGACTTTAGGCTTCATATGAGATAAAATGACTAATTCACTATATATATAACTATAATTGCGAGCATCTTGCACATCCCTAATTGATTCTATCCTCTTTTCCTCGCCCCCTCGCCCTGTCACCCAATATCTTCTAAAATAACAATAAAATTATCCGCTCCATATGCCAGTCAAGAAGCTAGATGCATTGGCATCAGGGTTGGCTGTGCCCTCATCTATTTACAACACTATTTTGAAGGAGGAACATAATGTCTGACCACTTTGACGATCACGAAGATGAACTGGCGGAACGCCGCAAAAATAAATTGAAGCTCATTCATTTTGATAAGAATGGCAAGGACCTCGTGGAGTCGGAAAAGCCGAATGAAACACTTGCCGATGTTGTCGGGCTAGATGATGTGAAGAAGAAGGTTCGAATGAACTTTATTCTTCCATTGAAGCAACCGGAGCTGTTTGCCGCATACGGCAAGGAAGCTGGAGGAAGCTTGCTGCTGTTCGGTCCTCCAGGCTGCGGTAAAACGTTTATCGCTAGAGCGATTGCTGGTGAGATCGATGCCAACTTTATGCATATCGAGCTGCAAGCGATATTGTCCATGTATGTGGGACAGAGCGAAAATAATCTGCATGAGCTGTTTGAGAAGGCGAGGGAAAGCAAGCCTTGCGTCATTTTTATAGACGAATTGGACGCGATGGGCGGCAGCCGTAATCAAATGCGTCAGCATCATGACCGCATGCTAGTTAATCAGCTGCTTATGGAGCTTGATGGACTTCGCACCTTCAATGATGGCGTTTTTGTCATTGGCGCGACTAATACACCTTGGTACTTGGATTCTGCATTGCGCAGACCGGGCCGATTTAATCATCTTATTTTTGTACCGCCGCCAGCAGAGGCTGAACGTGAGAAAATGCTTCAAATGAAGCTTGCTGGCAAACCGCAGGAAGCGTTGGAGCTAGCTCGGATAGCGAAGGAAACTAAGCATTTTTCTGGCGCTGACCTCGAACAGATCGTAAAGGATTCAGTTGAATCCGCGATGGAACGCATGCTGCAATCCGGCAATCTTGAGCCTATTAAGCAGGACGACATTCGCAAAGCTGCCAAGCAGCGCAAAGCAACAACCTTGGACTGGTTCGCAACAGCCAAAAACTATGCAACGTTCAGCGACGTGAATCAAGATTATCAGATTGTGCTGGATTATATGAAAGAAAACGGATTGAAATAAACCGAACTGCTTAGCTTCAAGGAGGTAGCAACGGCAATGACTCAAGTTGATGAAGCTCGCGTACGTTATCAGAAGGTCGTCCAACTCATGGAATGGAATCGTCTGCAGGATGCTGAGCGAGAAGCTATGGCGTTAATCCAAGACGAACCAGAAGACGCAGACAACTATGCGCTGCTTGGCTATGTTAAGCATAAAATGGAGAAATACGAAGAGGCACATCACTGGGTAGAGCAAGCTTTGCGCAGAGAGCCCGAGCATATTCTTGGCTGGTACGTGAGAACGAATACGTTCTATGAGCAAGATAATATGAAAGCTCTAAAAACAGCACTTGAGGAAGCGCTGCGTATCGATCCTTATGAGCCGCACTACCATATGCTGAATGCCAATTTATGCAATAAAAAAGGGAAGTACAACGAAGCTAAGGAGCATTTGCTAAAAGCTCTGGAGATCGCTCCGGAAAATGCTTTCTATCTTGCGCAGATGAGCTATACAGAAGCATTGCTCGGCAACAGCCATATCTCCAAGGAGTACGAGAAAGAGTCGCTGCGGCTTGATGTTGAATCTGAATTAAACTATTTGTATCTCGCCTGGGCTGCCGATCGCCGCGATGACAATGAACAATATCTGCTCATGCTCAAAAATGCAATCCATTTAGATCCAGACAACAAACAGGTTCGCGAGGAATATATGGAAGGACTGCAATCGCAATATTTACTTTACCGCATTCTGATGGCGCCCTCCAGACTAGCAAAACGATTAAAGCCGTGGCAAATACTCATGTGCTGGTTCGCACTATGGATCATTTTTAGGCCTCTCGTCATTATTTTTATTATACTTTACGTCATTATCCACTGGTCGACCAAGCTGCTTGTCCATGTTAAGCTGTTCGGCTGGAACTTTAAACGAAGATAAATAGGAGTAAAGCCCGCAGACATGATCCATGTGTTTGCGGGCTTTTGTATCGAGCGATTATCTCTGCTACAGCAGTCGCCCCCTACCTTATCCACCAGCTAACCTTATCCTAACATCGATTATCGACCTTACAATCACACCTTCCACCACGACAGTTACTCCAAGAGAGATTATCGCTGCTATAGCTATCGCCACACCTCACCTACTAGCTAGCCTTGTCCATTGGCCAGCCAACTATTTCCAACCTGTTGATTATCCAAACCTCCGCTTTTATAGGCAAAACTGTGCAAATGATTATTGTTGTAACCCCCCTGTTCTCCTATACTTACCATTGACTATTCCAATAGCAACCCTAATCCAGTTTATTTCGGACCGCGATCATTGTAAGAGGAGGTGTACCCGCCACGCTGAATTCGTCTCACCGTCAACGCTCAATTTAAAGACCCTTTCTCATTCAACGAAATGTAAGTGCTTACAATTTGAAATCATTGGAGGTGCCAGGCATGATGAAACAGAGACGCAGACTCAGCATCCTTGTCGCAGCAGCAATGGTTGTACAATTATTCGCAGGAATCACCTTCGCAGTTCCCACCAGCTTCGCAGCTTCAAGCAGCATTCCTGCTGCTGGGTTGCCTAGCTATTGGTTAACAGCAGCTATCTCGGAAGTTGGCTACGACCTCGGAGATACGAGTGTCTCATTTGCCAATAAGCAATTCAAACTAAGCTCACAAAATGGAAAAATGGCAAGCACCGGCGATAACATTGCCTATGCCTATTTGCCTGTAGATATCCCGATTACAGGGGTAACCGACTTTACGTTAACAGCTCGGATCAGTAATTATACGCTAACCACTAACAGCAATTCGTGGGCTGTTCTCATGGTTAAGGACGGAGTCAAATATCATTCGCCTATGGTCGCCTTAGGTCTCGATTTCAAAGATGAAAAAACAAGAGTTCGCGATTATCGCAGACTTGGCAGCGATATAGGCGGAGGCTTTGATGACGTTGACGGCGTCTCCCCTGTTTATGTTAAGCTCATCAGAGAAGGCGAAACACTTAGATTTCTATACTCCACTGATGGTGTGGACTACAGATCACGTACTAACTACTCGGATAGTGAAAAAAACAAACACTACACCCTGCTCGGACAAAAGCCGCTAAACATCGGCTTCGCTGTCGCGTCCGGATCAGCAACCTTTGATCAGGTGAAGTTCGTTGTCGGCGGTACGACCGTGTTTGATTCCGAAACTATTACCGATGACACATCGCCTCCAGAAGCGCCGAACGGACTTACTGCAATAGCGATGGACAGGGCCGCACAGCTCACATGGAACACGGTAACTAATGCGACTTATTATAACGTGAAGCAAAGCCTGCAGGATGGCGGCCCCTACACAACTACGCAGCGTATTGAAGGCGGCTTAACACAAGCATTGGAATCCGGCTTGACGAATGACACGCCTTATTATTATGTCGTAAGTGCCGCTAACAGCTACGGCGAAAGCACTGATTCCGCGCAAATAGCAGTCACACCTACAGGCTTAACTGTCCCTGGCCTGTATGAGCTTAGCGGCTTCGCAACGTATACAACTGGCGGGGGGCTGCTCGATAAATCAGATCCGGCCTACCATCAGGTCTACAATGCGACTGATTTGGGCAATGCCCTGCGCAAAGACTCAGGCGCTAAGGTCATTGAGATTATGAATGACCTTGATTTAGGCTGGCTCGAGATAGAGCAGGATGCGAGAAAAGCGCCTTTTTCCAAGCATAATGACCCGCTCCTGCATCCTACTTTACTGAAAACAGGCGTGAGCAAGATTACAATAGACGGCGCGGATGGTTTAACGATTTTCTCCAATAACGGCTCCAAAATCAGACACGCCTCCCTTACCTTCAAAAACAGCAGCAATATCATTATTCGCAACTTGGAATTCGATGAGCTGTGGGAGTGGGATGAAGCTACGAAAGGTGACTATGACCGCAATGATTGGGATTATATCTCGCTTGAGGATAACACGAGCAAGGTATGGATCGACCATTGCACGTTCAACAAAGCTTATGACGGGGTTGTTGACGCTAAAGGCGGCAGCAACGGAATTACAATCTCGTGGAGCTTGTTCCGCGGCGATGATCAAAGCAGCAACAGCTGGGTTTCCCAACAATTCGACGCGCTCGAGAAGCTGCCGGCAAAGTATCCTATGTACAACTTCCTTAAAGGCTTAGGCTTCAGCAAAGAAGACATTATCGCGGTGCAGGCTGGCCAGAAGAAAGGCCATCTCATCGGTGCATCTGAATTCACAAGCGACAATCCGCAGCTAGAACTGACACTTCACCACAACTATTACGATGACATGATGGACCGAATTCCTCGTCTTCGGGGAGGCAATGCCCATGTCTATAATATCGTTGTTGACAACGCGGACACGCATCAGGCAAGCAAGCTTATCAGCCCTAGTCAAGCAGCAGCGATCGCAGTAGCCGAATACCATTTCGGCGTGATCAGCAATGGCGCTATATCTACAGAAGGCGGCGCTTTGCTCATTGAGAACAGCATCATCACCGATGTTCTTTACCCGCTACGCAACAATCAGAAATCAGACATCGACCCGAGATTTACCGGCAAAATAAAAGCAACGAACGTACACTACAGTCTTGACGGAGAAAATCTTGACGGCATAAACTTCACAGGCGACAGTGACACACCTGATAGTCCGCTTGCTCCGGCGCCAGGAGAAGCGCTGCCTTTCTCTTGGAACTTAACCGATGGCAAGCTTCCGTATTTGTATGCCGCTGATGATCTTACCAGCCTTAGCAGCAGTCTAACTTCAGAGGGCGGTGCAGGTGCTGGTCAACTGTTTTGGAATAAGGACAACTGGCTGCGCACGAGCAGCTATACTGGACCAATCGATACAGAACCGAATGAAGCTCCTGCTCGGGTCGGCGGTCTGCACGCTGAGGCTGGTGACGGTCAAGTTACGCTTCGCTGGGGCAAAGTAGGTACGGCAACGAGTTATACGGTGTACAGCATTGACCCTGACAGCTTAGCCTATACGCCTCTGCAGACTGGCATTACTGAATCCGTCTTTACGGTAACTGGATTAACGAACGGCACTTCTTATATCTTTGCAGTCAGAGCAGTCAACAGCTTCGGAGAAAGCGGCGATGGACGTACTCTCGTTGTAAAGCCATTTGTTCTTGAGTCTCCTGGCTCACCTTTACTGACAGTCTCCAGCGCAAGCACCAAGATACTGCTTGATTGGGAAGAGCCGCCTTATACGGACTACTATATTGTTAAAAGGTCTACAGTAAGCGGCGGACCGTACATGGCGATCGCTGATCCTGTATTTGATACGAGATACGAGGACACGACTGCCTTAGAAGATACAATGTACTACTACATTGTTGTGCCTGTTAACAGCGTCGGAGAAGGCGATAGCTCCTCGGAAGGGGCAGCCAAACTCGTAGAGCTTCATGATACCGATAATTTCGACTTACTCTTCGAGGATACGTTCGATGCTGCAATCACAGGTACGAAGCCTGATCACTACACAATCGATGAAACGTCCGGCTCCGGAACGATACAAATTGCAGACATTCCTAGCAGCACGGATAAAAGCTTACAAATTTTCGATGATCGAACAGGCGTCGTCCAGGCGGACCGAGTGTTCGAGTCGCAAACGGCTGTTACGGCAATAGAGTTCGACTTTATGCAAGAGAGCAAAGCCAATTCCATTAAAGTGCTTAGACTAGCAACCTCAGGAGGGGAAGGCAAGACCTCGAACGGCGTAGCTGCTGTTGCGATCGAGACTAATGGCGGCAATCTGTCTTATCGGACGAACGCTGGCTATGAATCGTTTCTAAGCAATTACAGCGCGGGCACATGGTACACGATTAAAATTGTCTCCGATATCGGCAAGCAGAAGGCAGATATTTATGTCAATGGAGAGCTGGTGAAGGAACAGATTGGATTCTACAATCCTGTAACAGACATAGCTGTACTGCAATCCTTTACGGCTAACAGTAACTCCGCAAACACTTACTACTTAGACAATATTAAGGTTTACGTCCCTAAGCCTGATGCGGAAGTTATACCACCGCCTTTCGGTACTGGAGGAGGCTCGCTTCCGGCATCCAATGTGACGACGACAGCAGACGGTGTGCAGCTCAAAGTGTCCGCTGCTACTGGAACAACGGCGAACGGCGAGCCATCTGTGAAAGCGTCTATCCCGAAAGCTGATTGGCAGAACGCCGTTCAATCGATTGGCAACGGCCCTGCTGTCATCCATATTAACTTAACGAATGGCGAAGCTGTTCACTCGGAGCTGGAAATAGACGCAGCTTCCATCACAGAAGCGCTGACTAGCAACAAGAGCATCCTATTGAAGCTTCAGACGAACTTCAGCTCCTATGAGCTTCCGCTGAGCGCTCTTGAGCTCGAGCCGCTTCTTGCCGAGCTGAACGGTAAGCTTGAAGATGCGACACTGACGGTCTCCCTAACCAAGCTTACAGGAGAAGCTCGTTCATCGATGGAGCAAGATGCCAAAGAAGCAAATCTGAATTTGCTAAGCGATGGAGTAAGCTACGCCATCACCTTGAACGTCAACGGCAAATCTGCTGAATTGAACAACTTCGGCGGGCAATACATTAGCAGAACCTTGTCTCTGGCTGCGGATGCTGACAAGTCCCGTGCGGTTGGCGTCAATTACAATCCGACTACTGGACAGTTCTCCTTCGTTCCGACTTGGTTCGATTCTAGTGCGAATGAGACAACAGCTACATTAAAACGTTCTGGAAACAGTATCTACACAGTAGTAGACGCTGCACGTTCTTTCAATGATCTAGCTGGTCACTGGGCTAAAATCGAAGTCGAGCGTTTGGCATCTCTTCTGCTTATTAATGGAGTGTCAGATATCGCCTTCGCACCGGATCGCAGCATTACCCGCGCCGAGTTTGCCGCAATGCTGACCCGTGGACTTGGTCTTTCTGATCTTACATCCGCTGCATTCGAGGATATTTCTGCTTCAGCTTGGTATGCCGGCTCCATTGGCGCCGCTTCCGCTGCAGGTCTCATTCTTGGCTATGAGGATGGAAACTTCCGTCCGAACGACAGTATTACACGCGAGCAAATGGCAGTCATGATCGCACGTTCAATTAAAGCAGCCACACTCGAGCAACAGCCTGCTAGCGATACAGTAATATTGGAAGCCTTTAGCGATCGGGCCGCAATAAGCGAATGGGCTGCATCCTCTGCAGCCGCGGCTGTTCAGGCAGGCATAATTGAAGGCAACAGCTCTGGCGCCTTCAAGCCTGGGTATGCTGCAACTCGCGCTGAAGCGGCTGTTATGCTTCAACGTTTGCTGCACTTCATCAGCTTTATAGAATAATCGAAGGACCGTTCAAGCTGTCTAAGAAGACAGTTGAACGGTCCGCTTTTTTGTCCAAAGGATATTGCGCCTATTCATTACAATTGATAAGATTTACCTGTAAATTCATTATATTGGAGGAGTATTAGGATGGCACAGCCCTATGATTTACCGTTAGACCAGCTTAAAGTATATAAGCCTGCTCTTACGAAGCAGGATGACTTTGATGCTTTTTGGGACGCAACGCTTGCTGAGTTAGCACAGGTGCCAATCGCATATGAGCGTATTAAAATGTCTTACCCTGTCATAGGGATTCAAGTGTACCAAGTGTTCTTTCAAGGCTTCAATAACGCTCGCATTGAAGGCCTGCTTGCCTTCCCTGAGCAAGCGGAGCCTCTTCCCGGCATCGTATCGTACCACGGTTACAATTGGATCATTGACGGAGACGTGCATGAAACGGTTAATTTAGCGCTTAAAGGCTATGCTGTATTAAAAATGTTTTGCCGCGGTCAGCATGGTGAAAGCAGTGACAATCTGGTCTCCTCCAACGGACATGTAACCGGCTGGATGGCAAAAGGCATCCAGAACAAAGACGAGTATTACTATCGCGGCGTGTATATGGACGCGGTTCGCGCGATTGAGGTGCTAGCCGCTATGCCTGAAGTCGATGCTGACCGCATCGCGGTAACTGGCGGAAGCCAAGGCGGCGCTATTACACTTGCAGCTGCAGCTCTTTCCGACATACCTAAGCTTGCTGTCGCCGACCATCCTTATCTATCCAACTTTGAACGCGCGGTCGAAATGACTCCAAGTGGTCCTTATGGCGAGCTTAACGAATACTTCCGCCGTTACTCCGCTAAACCCGAGCTTGAAGCGAATGCCTTCAACACCTTGAGCTACTTTGATATTATGAATTTGGCGCCCCGCATCAAATGTCATTCCTGGATGACCATTGGTCTTGTCGATATGATTACACCGCCATCCACTGTGTTTGCCGCTTATAATCATATAAACAGCAGCAAGGATATATCGGTATACCGTTATTTCGGTCATGAAATGGTCCCGGCTTCCATCACGATTCGGCTGCAGTTATTTATGGATTATTTGCAAACCTAACCCCACTCCTAATCCAATCCATAAGCAATTATTCAACAGAGGGCAGTTCACGCAAGGATATCAACATCATCCTTAGCGGGACTCCCTCTTTTTTACCTCGCATAGATTCCTCACTGCTGCCGCACATTAAACCTATTGCCATCACCTATAAGGGAATGAAACGAACAGTGACTACAACTAAAAAGAAATGGGATCTCATGGCGCTTGCCACCATCCCTCTTATCATGACGCTGGCTAATTCCATGTTGATCCCTGTGCTGCCATTAATGCAGAAAGAGCTTGGTATTACAGGTGTTCAAACGAGTCTCATCATTACGGTATATGCGGCCATATCTATCCCCTTTATCCCGCTTGCCGGATTTTTGTCAGACCGTTACGGAAGAAAAAAGATCATATTAATTGGACTTACTTTAGCTGCGCTTGGAGGATTGATGTCAGGACTTGCCGCCTGGCTAATGAAGGATCATGCGTACGCCGTCATTATTGCAGGTCGATTGCTCCAAGGCATTGGCGCTGCAGGTGCCTTTCCAATTGTTCTTCCCTTTATCGGCGATATGTTCAAAAGCGAAGAAGAGGTAAGCGCAGGCCTTGGTTTTGTTGAAACCTCCAACATACTCGGAAAAGTATTAAGTCCCGTACTTGGTTCTGCCCTAGCTTTACTAATATGGTACCTGCCGCTTCTGTCTATACCTGTCATTTCAGCGTTATCCATCATCGCTATCGCTTTTATGGTGAAATCGCCTAAGCAGCAGCAACAGGAAAAAGTCTCTTTATCCTCATTTTTTAAATCGATAAAAGAAACTTTTGCGGAGCACGGCCGATGGCTTTATGCGATTTTTACTATCGGCGGAATGATCATGTTTGTTATGTTCGGCTTCCTTTATCAGCTTTCTTCACTGCTAGAGGATAAATACAACATAATGGGCATTATTAAAGGGTTATTTCTGGCTATTCCTCTCTCCGCGATCTGTCTAGCTTCTTTTATTGCCGGAAAAATAATTGGCCAAAGCAAAAAACGGATGAAATGGTTCATCGTTTGTGGCATTACCGCGCTTGCGGTTGTCACTTTTTTATGTGCATTACTCAATATTAAGGCTTTAATAAGCTTAATTATTCTTCTGTTCATCGGCGGTGTAGGTATCGGACTTGCATTGCCGAGTCTCGATGCGCTTATAACGGAAGGAATTGAGAAGAAGCAGCGTGGGACTGTCACTTCCTTATACAGCAGCACAAGATTTATTGGCGTTGCAGGCGGTCCGTTAATAGCCTCACTGTTAAGCGATAAAATGACGATGCTTTTTTATATTTTTACGGCGTTAGGAGCTGTCAGCATCGTTGTTGGCTTGTTCGCGATTAAGACGAATCAGACGGAAGCAGATCGTTAATAATAGGAAAGACGACGCAGGGCTGCGCCGTCTTTTGCTTTATTCACTCAACCTGCCCTTGATATTGATTCAGCATATCCATCTTTTGCTTCCAAGCGGCATCGCTAATATTTACGCGGTACATTTCAGGATTGAGCTTACGTTTATACTGCGGCCAGAACAACTCCAGCTGCTGCGCTTGATAAGCGCGGACATCGTCAAGCGAAGGGATGCTATAGACTAGCTTGCCGTTCTTATAGATTGGCTTCAACAGCGGAATCGCATCGTAATTGTCGATATGCTTCTGCAAGTACGTATGCGTTGGATCGAATAGCTTGATCCGTTCTCCGCGCTGCACATGCGTTTCGCCCCGCAAAACAATATAGTCCGCTTCCGCTTTTCCGGTTTTACGATTAATGAGACGATACATATCTTTAAAACCAGGCGTGGTTACCTTCTCCGGATTGCCTGATATTTTGATAACCGGCATATATTGTCCATCCTTCTCGCGAGCGACAAGCTTATAGACGCCGCCAAGCGAAGGCTGGTCCGCAGCTGTAATGAGCTGGGTGCCGACTCCCCATATGTCGATGCGAGCTCCTTGAGCCTTAAGGTTAAAAATAATATTTTCATCCAAATCATTTGAAGCAACGATTTTCACATAGGTCAACCCTGCTTCATCCAGCATTTTGCGAGCTTCTTGCGATAGATACGCAAGGTCTCCGCTGTCGAGCCGAATTCCATCCATGCGTTTGCCATGCGCTTCTAGCAGCTTGCCGATTTTGATAGCGTTAGGCACCCCGCTCGTCAGCGTATTATAGGTGTCTACAAGCAGCGTAACCCCGTCCGGCAATGCCTCCGCATATTTACGGAACGCTTCTTCCTCGGTATCATGGCTCTGCACCCAAGAATGCGCATGAGTGCCTTTCGCTGGAATGCCGAACATCATACCCGCCCGCATATTCGATGTCGCGTGAAAGCCTCCAATATAGGCTGCTCTCGCACCCCATACCGCTGCGTCAGCCTCCTGAGCCCGTCTTGTGCCAAACTCCAGCAGCATGTCATCAGGCGCTACTTGCTTAATGCGCGATGCCTTCGTTGCAATTAAAGTCTGGTAGTTAATAAAGTTAAGCAGAGCCGTCTCGATCAGCTGCGCTTCGAACACGCGAGCCTCAACAATAAGCATCGGCTCATTCGCAAATACAGGAGTTCCTTCCGGCACTGCATATAGATTGCCAGTAAACCGGAATTGACGCAGCTCCTCCAGAAACTCTGGCTTATATTGCTCCTCCTGCGTCTGCAAATAGGCGATTTCCTCTTCCCCAAAGTGAAGATTCTCCATATAACGAATAATGCGTTCCAGTCCGGCAAATACCGCATAACCGTTGCCGAACGGCAGCTTACGGAAATAAACCTCAAATACGACACGCTGATCCGCATTTCCATGAATCCAGTGGCTGTAGATCATATTGATTTGGTACTTATCTGTATGAAGCGTTAAATTGTCCTGCATGCTTGTCATTCTTTTCACTCCTCGCTCTTCACAACGCTTGCTCCCAGCACATTTGGAAAATGTCCCAGCGCCCACTCATGCCCTTGCGGATTGAAGCTCGCAACCGCATCCTCATGCACGACGATAGCATAGCCTTTGTTGTATGCGTCAACAGCGGTATGCAGCACACAGATATCCGTGCAAACGCCAACGAGATGCAGCTCTGTTATACCACGTTCGCGCAGCTTAAGCTCCAGGTCCGTCCCGCAAAAAGCGCTGTACCGCGTTTTATCCATCCAATAGATTTTATCTTGATTGTGCTCGTATACTTCCTTCAGCTTTCCGAACAGATCTCTTCCTTCCGTACCTTCGATATTATGAGGCGGGAACAGCTTATGCTCCGGATGATAATTATTGTCCAGCTCGTGCAAATCGACAGCCATGACGACAAAAGCTCCCTCGTTCACGAATTGCTGCGTCAGCTCCGAGATCCGATTCTCGATTGCAATGGCTGGATCCCCGCAAGGCAGCTTCCCATTTACAAAATCAACAGTATAATCAATCACGATCAAAGCTTTCATCTCCATGCACCGTCCTTTGTTTTATTAATCCGCTAGCGGTCTTGGCGTTGCAGATGTGGATATGGATATGGATATGGATATACTATAATTCAATAATTCCGATATTGTCATTATGACAGATTTAAACGAAATGTCAAGTGCTGGACGCCTATTTATATCACACTTTGGCGTGACGGATTCATATTTTTGTCTAACGTACTACTTGGCTTGCTAGCAGTAAAAGCTTCCTTTAAAAATCCCGCTATTGAGCGAAATGTTCGGTTAAAGGGAAAACTTTCCTCTATAATCTGCAATTGCAGTCCAGCCGCCATATGACATGGATTTTAAGAGTAGAGATTTCCTTAAAACCGAATGATCACGTTATTTGCCCATTATAAGAGTAGAGATTACCGTTGGAGGATAACAAGCCTCGCCCTCAGTCCTTCCCTGCCATGTGGAGGAAATTTGGCGCGAATAAAGTCAACGGAGTCCGTATCCGTACCATCAAACAAAAAAAAGCACCGCTTGCGCAGTACTTTTCACTTTTGCTATTAAAGTTTTCCGCATGAGCTCATTATTTAAACCAGCCCTTCTCCTTTATGCGGGTAATCGCCTCAATTCGATTGCTGACATTCAATTTATCCAGCACAACGGAAATATAATTACGAACCGTACCGGTCGTAATGTACAACTCGCTGGCAATTTCCTTCGTATTTTTCCCGTCCGCAACAAGTCCCAGCACCTCAAGCTCACGCTCCGTAAGCGGATTTTCCTCTCGGCCGTACATTTCATCAACGAGCTCCGGCGCGAAGATTCTGCGACCTGCCATTACGCTGCGAATCGTACTGGCCAGCTCTTCGCTAGGCGTATCCTTCAACAGATAGGCGCTTACACCCGCCTTAAGCGCGCGCTCAAAGTAGCCCGACCGCGCAAAAGTGGTCAGTATAATGACTTTTACATCCATTCCCGCCAGCTTATTCAGCTCCTCCGCAGCCTCAAGCCCGCTTCGAACCGGCATCTCAATGTCCATAATAACAACATCAGGATGATGCTGACGAGCAAGCTGGAGAGCCTCTTCCCCATTGCCAGCGCGACCTACAACCTGCATATCTTCCTCCAAATCAAGAAGCGAAGCAAGCGCCCCCAGCAGCAACCGCTGATCCTCCGCAATAACGATAGATATCATTGTTCTGCCACCTCTTCCATTCTAATGGACGCATTAGGTACCTTTATAACGACCGAGGTTCCATTCTGCGAAGTAATCGTCAAGCTGCCGTTAACGAATTCAACTCGTTCCTTCATCCCCCGCAGACCGTTTCCTCTAACAAGAAGCCTCTCATTCAAAGCTGCAAAGCCCACGCCATTGTCCTGGATTTTAAGTACACACTCTGAAACAGTGGACTGAATTGAAATGACGCATTGTTCCGCTTGACTATGCTTGACTACATTATTAACGGCTTCCTTTAAGCACATGCTAAGCACATTTTCCGCAAGTAGGGAGGTTTCTACAAGCTCAGACTCTCCTTCAACCGTACATTCAATTCCTGCTGCTTTCAGAATTTGCTTAACCCGAAACAGTTCGTCCTCAAGCCTCGTCCCCCTCATCTCGGTCACCATCTCGCGAACCTCCTTGAGCGCCGCACGAGCCGTCTGCCGGACATCTTTTAATTCCTCTAGTGCTCCATCCGGGTTCGTATTCATAAGCCTGCCCGCCAAGTCTGTCTTAAGACCAATTAAGGACAGCTTCTGTCCGAGCGTATCATGCAAATCTCTAGCTATGCGCTGCCGCTCCTCCAGCTTAACAAGCTCAGAGATCCGTTTGTTCGCATCCTCCAGCTGACCTTCGAGCTGTCCCTGCTTAATCCGATTATAAGTATTGAACGGAAGGAGAATGACAACGACGATAGCGATAAGAATAAACGGAAATTGCGTGAACAATAGCTTATTACGAGTGACGAAGCCATAATTGACCGTTCCAAGCGTAGTAGCTAAATGAATCGAATACAAGGTGAAGAAGCCGGCTTTATTCTGAATGTTTCCTATAAAGAAAGCTAGAAATATAGCAAAGTACACATAGCTGAACAACAGCGTCATCGCTATCGATATAGCGATCTGTCCTCCCGTCCACATATACACCTGCCAGCCCCTGGATTGAAAGGAACGCATATAGCAGAAAAAGAACATAAGAATTAGCGCAATGCCCGCTATCATTTCATAAGTAGAGGATGTTTGATAAATAAAATAAAAGGGCAGTATGCAAAATACGATCCAAACATAAGGGCTTAAGCCCGTGTTTTTGCTGAATATCTGGTACCACTTATTCACGTTGGTTCTACCTCCGGCTGCTGCTGTCAGCCCTGTTTTTCCGTAAAAACGGAAAACGGCGCAAGCAAAAGCTGCTTGGCCTATTGTGTTTTCCTTTATATTAGCATAGTCAGCTATGCTTATGTTCATATTCCTAACTTAAGACGTTTTGCGAACCGAAAGCGATTTAACGTTTGGCATCTCCGACGAGCTGCCTATCTCCATCACCTTGCGTCTGCCGAACGTCACAAAGCTCTTCGTATTCTCATCCCATAGTCTGAATTTAAGCGACTTTAGACTAGTACGAAGCGTAATCGTAGTTGCCTTTTGCAACGGAGTAGCATTGTTATGCGCCTTCTCCAAGTTGTAGTTCGGAACACGCGGACTTAAATGATGCACATGATGGAAGCCGATATTGCCCGTAATCCATTGTAACGGCTTAGGCAGCTTGTAGTAAGAGCTTCCTTCTACTGCGGCCTTTACGTAGCTCCACTCATCCTCATGCTCGAAATAAGACTCTTCGAATTGATGCTGAACGTAGAACAGCCAAATACCAAGCAGGCCTGACACGAAAAATACCGGTCCTTGAATCATTAGGAAGGCCTGCCAGCCAACTGCCCAGCATAGCAATGCAGATAAGCCGACGATCGATGCATTCGTTATATACGTATTCATGCGCTCCTTGCGCTTAGCGCCCTTGCGATTGAAGCGATAGTCAATTAGAAAAATGGCTATTGGACCGAGTCCGAACATGACGATCGGATTGCGATAAATACGATAATAAATTTTGCGCCACGTTGAAGCAGCCTCGTACTCCTCTACAGTAAGAAGCCAAACATCGCCTACGCCGCGTTTATCTAAATTGCTGCTCGTTGCATGATGCATGACATGTGTATATTTCCATTGCTCATAAGGAACGAAGGTTATAATCCCGGCAATCGTTCCGACAATCGCATTAGCTTTCTTGCTTTTGAAGAACGACATATGGGTGCAATCATGAAAAATAATAAATGTTCTAATAACAAAGCCTGCTGCAATAATCGCGATCGGCAACGTCAACCAATAAGATATCGATAGGCTTAAATAAGCTCCGTACCATAGTGCGACTAAGGGAACAAGCGTATTGACCAACTGTCTTATACTAGCTTTTGTATCTACTTTCTCGTATGGCGCGACATCTTTTTTTAGCTGTGCTTGCTTCTCTCTTGACATTACAGTCCTCCTCAACAAGCGTAAACGGCGCTGCAAGCTCGTTTCGCGGAAAATTATAGGTGAAAATTCAAACATGACTCTATACTTCCCTAAAATTATAAAAAAAAACGTTTATGCTACCTTCTATTTTACAGAAGCGCCGCAGCCGGCAGTAGTCATAAACGTCAATTATAAAGTATGACAAATGTCATGTATGCTCTTCCATTGCTCCTCGAATGATCCAAGCTGCCGCTTGAGCTCTCGTTACCGCTTTCTGAGGCTCAATTCGCTTCGTGCCCTCAGTAAAAACAATATTGTAGAGCGTGTCGCTTCCGCCAGCGATATATCTGGAAACTGTTCTTTCATAAAGCTCCCCAATATCGCCAGTATCCTCGTAGCCGATTATACTGACGAAGCCAAATGGCCAAGGACTGTCATAGTCCACCCATAGCTTAGTAAGCTGTTCTCTCGTAAGCGGATCGTCAGCGCGAATCGTTCCATCTGGGAATCCGTTAATTAGTCCGTTAGCCTTCAGCGCTTCGATCGTCTCATACAATGGATCATCTGAAAGCATGTCGCTAAAGGATGGCTCTGTCGGTTGATGAGGCTTCATATGCTTAGAATCGTATCGATACATCCAATCGATGAATTGTCCACGGGTTATAGCTTCATCCGGCAGGAAGCTGTTTTCCTTCAAAGCCTCAGGAACAATAGCAAGCAGGGCCTTAATATCCGATTCAAATGAATGGTCCGCAATATCGTCAGCCTTACCTTCTGCCGTCTCAGGAGCTTGCACTTTTTGAAGGTTAACTGTTACTCGTCCCTCTTTGCCGCCAAAAACCGCTTCCTTGAGCGAATCGCTCATCGCCAGCGCTTGAATGATCCAATCCGCAGCCTCCGCTCGAGTAACCGCTTGCTTTGGACGTAAATAAGCAGTCTTTCCGAATGCATTCTGATATGCTTCAAAATAAACAAAGTGCGCCATCGCTTTTTTATATTCAGCATCTATATCGTCCGCATCCAAATACACGCTTGGCAGCAGAAGGCTGGAGGAGGTCAATGAATAATCAATGTCGTAGAAGGCCGCCCAAATATACGGAATCTCTTCTCTTAGCAGCTTTTCCTCCGACATTTCCAAATCCTTAATGGCAGACCGATTCGGCTGCGCAGCATCAGCATCCCGATAATCAGAACGTATGAGCCATTCATAGAACTCGCCTCGCGTAATCATCTCATTCGGTCCGAATCGCTCATCCTCGACCGTAATAATTCCAGCTGACACCAGCTCAGCTATAGACGCCGCTGCTGGGCTGTTGCCTATATCCGTTACTGTCACTTCAGTCTGCAGGCTGTCCACCTCCTCGGCTTGTCCAACAGCATTGTCCTCTGTCGGCGCTGGACTTGCTGTCAGCGGCGTTTCTGGAGCTTCAGAAGCCTGCTGGTCAACAGGCTTAGCGTTGCCGAAACAGCCCGTCATCGCGACAGCCATGAGCAGCGCTGCAATAACCGCAGATACCGCTCTTATCCATATTGTCTTGCGAGGCTTTGATCTGTTCATTATGTCTCTCCTTCCACAACCCTCAATTCTGCTACAATATAATTTTCCTAACTGGCTTCCTGCTTACATCAATGGCAAAATGACTACTGCCTATGCTGCCTGCAGAACGCGCAGCCAGCTCTTCATCAACCTGAATGAGCGTTTCGTAAACCACTTTATTAACCGCCTCCGCATGTAGAAGCGGCTGTCCGTCTATCGGAAACGAAATAACCGTTCCGTCCCGCTCCCCATTATTACGATCGACAACTCCCTTAACTGCGGCCTCTATTCGACTCGCATTCTGAAGATATGCGTCATACAGACGATCGCCGTTGCGCTCAGCTGTGTAATGGCTGGCGAAATAAGCTTCATTTACGACGAGAAGCCAATCATCAGCAACACGGAAGCTGTTATCAACAAGCTTGTCAGCAAGCGCTTGATCCGAAATAAGCTCCCGTAATATTTCCTCCTTCGTCTTCTTTGGAGGAGGAGGAGGCGGCTGATGACCGCCTTCCTCATCCTCATCCGTCTCAGGCGGATCGGGCTGCGCATCGTAGAGCTCCTGTACTTTCTGCCAGAGCAGCGTCACATTTTCAGATACAGAATCCTGCATGTCTTGTTTGAACTCCGTACGCAGTACATCGACCGCCGCGAGCGCGACCCCATCGGCCAAATTTTGCGACTGCCTTTTCTCAATATATACACTATAGATATAGAACAGAAAGATCGATGCTACAAAGACAATACCTAGTAGAAAAACAGTGAAAATCGCCGTGCTCCCGCGCTCGTTTTGCCATATGGCCGGTCGTGTACCCATTTGCCGTCCCCGTACCTCCCTCGCGTTAGATATACCGATAGAAGACATAGATCAACACAACGACTATACCGGTTAAGCGTACATATTTCGTCGTTCGATCCTGAGCTAGCGTATCCACAAGCAGCAGCAAGCCGACGATGCTGAGCACGACCCAACCAATCGACATCGCTGCATCATTCGTAAGCACCTCATACTGGACACATAAACTAAGCGCAAGTATGCCTAATGTGACCAGAATGCCAGCTGCAATAAGAAGCTTTTTCGTCTTTTGAGGATCCAGCCAGCCTTCAGCAGAAGCTGCCTTCTTCTTTCTTTTCATCTGTCCGCCCTCCATATACGACTGTCATTATTTTACTGGCGAAGGCTTGCCGCCTCCCTTAGCTGGCGGTTGCTGCAGCTGCTTATAGTTATCGGGTTTAACCGATTGCTCAAGCATTGACTGCATGAAGAACGATTTTAACTCAATAAACTTCTCGAACTGCACTTGATTCTCCTGCAGCATAGTAAGCTGCCTTTGTGAAATGACGCCCGACTGCAGCCATGTCTGTTGCTGCCTTGTTAAATTCTCGGGCTTCGTTGTTAAAATGAGCATAAGCTGCCGGTTCGATATTTGCTTAGGTCCTACAGTCACCGTAACGCTGTTGCCAAAACGATTTTTAATATCCGTCATCGTTAATCCTGCGCCAATTTTAGTCCGAATTCCATAAAACCAACTTGATTGAAAAAAGCGCTGAACAGCCGGACCTATTATAAACGCGCTAAGCATAGCGCTTGTGAGTGCCTCTCCCCAGTTGGTCTGTTTACCCTTGATCCGGTCAACTACCATGCTTTGCAAACCGCCGAAAACAAAATGACTTGCCCTTGTCAGCCACTTGCTTGATACCGCGCCTTTAATCAAATCTACTGCCTTACCGAATACTGCGGCGGCAAGCACTGACTCCACCCCCATAAACAGCAAATCCTTTGGTGTTGGAATCGTGCCCTCTCCCAGCATGTGAGAGGCTGTCGAAAAACCCATGCCGAGCACAAATTGAAACCCTACTGTTTTATTAAACAGCCAGCTTTTCATTAAACCGGGAATTCCACGCACTGCTGTGCTCATCATTTGTTTAAAGCCCAGCGCCATACCTTGTCTAACAATATTTTGCACTCCGCCCCACAAGCTGCTTGCCCCGCGGCTTACTAAGCTTGCTAGCCCTCTTACGCCTGATGAGCGGATAAATTGAAAGGCTGCCTGCGCTGCCCCGGCAATTCCCGCTTGCAATATACCGATCGTGGCGATCGCAGCGAGCGCGCTGACACCAATTCCTTTTATAAAATCAAAGCTGTCTCCGGATGCAAACGAATAAATAACCCCAGCAATAATGCCAACCGCCAGCGCCGCTATCCATACAGGTGCAGATATCGCTACACCTAGCAGAGCCGCAGCCAGCAATACAACGCCGACAACGGCGGCTGCGCCTATAATACCGACAACTAATCCGCGGCCCAGCTTCTTCAGATTATCTACAACTGCATCACTGGTCGCCCATTCCTTAAAGCGATCCCACCATGATTTCTTATCCTCTGAATCGGCATTTCCTCCGTCACCGGCAGTAGGATCATCTGCGTTAGGATCGCTCTGCTCATCTCCCGGCACATTGTCATTCGGATCTTCTACGTCAGGGGGATTTACATTGCTTTCGGGCGAATTGGCTTCATTATCCGAAGAGTCGGGGTCATTGGCCTTGGAGTCATCTTGACCAGCTCCATCTGCTACATCTGGCTCCTCAGCATTTGCTCCATCGTCCGCGGACGGCGACTGCCCGCTGCCCGGCTCATCAGCGCCAGGCTCCTGCGGTCCGCCGGGTCCGCCCGGATTCGCTCCATCTGGCCCGCCCGGTCCGCCCGGTCCGCCTGGATTCGCTCCATCTGGTCCGCCGGGTCCGCCCGGATTCGCTCCATCTGGCCCGCCCGGCCCGCCCGGATTCGC
>Ga0182739_1000422_pt1 | contig 57166 bp, 53 predicted proteins | sample eDN5th30CBELigBY_FD_128873 | JGI IMG/M metagenome (GOLD analysis project Ga0182739, IMG submission 128873) | Enriched backyard soil microbial communities from Emeryville, California, USA - eDNA 5th pass 30_C BE-Lig BY (version 2) (version 2) | ecosystem: Environmental > Terrestrial > Soil >... | reverse complement strand
TTCTCGTTCCTTGGCTTCGGTCCTGAAAGTCCAAACTGGGCTTGGATGTCGAGTTGATGCGATGTAGCTTAGTCGACGGCGAATATGGCATTCATCGGGCTATGCTTCCGAGGCTTATCTCCTGTAGGTACATTGTAGCTCGCGTACTAAAAACGTACGCTGCGCTTCTCGTTCCCTAGCTTCGTCCTGAAAGTCCAAACTGGGCTTGGATGTCGAGTTGATGCGATGTAGCTTAGTCGACGGCGAATATGGCATTCATCGGGCTATGCTTCCGAGGCTTATCTCCTGTAGGAACATTGTAGCTCGCGTACTAAAAACGTACGCTGCGCTCCTCGTTCCCTAGCTTCTTGCCATCTTCTTGGTCCTGAAAGTCCAAACTGGGCTTGGATGTCGAGTTGATGCGATGTAGCTTAGTCGACGGCGAATATGGCATTCATCGGGGGATGCTTCCGAGGCATATCTCCTGTAGGAACATTGTAGCTCGCGTACTAAAAACGTACGCTGCGCTCCTCGTTCCTTGGCTTCTGTCCTGAAAGTCCAAACTGGGCTTGAATGACGAGGTATTGCTCTGTTGCTTAGTTGTTCATCGGGCTATGCTTCCGAGGCTTATCTCCTGTAGGAACATTGTAGCTTGCGTACTAAAAACGTACGCTGCGCTCCTTGTTCCTTGGCTTCGGTCTCTTGCAGCTTCTTAGACCAGTGGAGTCCAACCTTTAGTAACAGCTTCTAGTGAAGACTAACTAAAAAAAGAAAAAAATGTTTTTGGAGGGATTTATGATGGAGAGCACAAACACTGTAAACAAAAGCTTTTGGAAAAGCGGTCACAAGCCGTCGCTGTTTTCAGCATTTTTGTACTTCGATTTCAGCTTTATGGTATGGGTGCTGATCGGTCCTCTAAGTGTACTGATTGCCAGCGATTATGATTTGTCAGCTGCGCAAAAAGCGAATCTTGTTGCACTTCCAATTCTAGGCGGTTCTATTCTGCGGATTGTATTCGGATTTCTTACGGACTACATTGGTCCGAAAAAGACCGGGCAGCTCGGAATGGTATTAACCCTCCTACCATTATTGTGGGGTTGGAAATTTATTAGCTCGCTTGGCGACTTATATGTTGTTGCGCTTCTACTCGGGGTTGCTGGTGCATCGTTCGCTGCTGCTCTACCACTAGCAAGTCGTTGGTATCCGAAAGAATATCAAGGTTTAGCGATGGGGATTGCTGGTGCAGGGAATAGTGGTACGGTATTTGCAACAATATTTGCCAATCGTTTAGCTGTTCATTTTGGTAGCTGGGAGGCTGTGTTTGGTTTAGCGATGATTCCTATCGCCATTGCACTTATTGTCTTCACGATCTTTGCCAAGGAAGCTCCTAATCGTCCCGCTCCTAAGAAGCTATCGCAATATGCTAATATATTAAAGCAAAGGGATGCTTGGCTGTTCTGTATTATGTATAGTATTACATTCGGTGGATTCGTAGGCTTATCCAATTATTTAACAATCTTCTTCAATGACCAATATGGACTATCTGCCGTACGAGCAGCAGATTTCACAACATTCTGTGTTATTGCTGGCAGTATGTTCCGTCCGATAGGTGGTTTTCTCTCTGACCGCTTGGGCGGTGTAAAAATGCTCATTGTTTTATTTGCTGGTGCAGGCATCATGCTTGCCTTTGTTTCGATGATTCCAACCTTGTATGTAGCTTTAGCTCTATTATTTGTTGGCATGATGTGCCTCGGCATGGGCAATGGCTCCGTATTCCAGCTCGTACCGCAACGCTTTGGCGATGAGATTGGTCTTATGACAGGTATCGTTGGTGCTGCAGGTGGTATTGGCGGATATCTGCTTCCTAACATCTTAGGTAACCTGTATCAGCTTACTGGTTCATATACAACTGGCTTCTTAACGCTTAGTGCAATCGCCTTAATTAGTGTCTTCATGATGTTCGTCATTCAGGGACATTGGAAAAAAGAATGGATGACTAATGGAGGTAAAGCTTCCCTACAGTCCGAAATGTAAATGTTCAATAGATTGTTCATTATCATCATTCCCCGCTGATATCCAAGTATTTCAAGTTATCAACGGGGGATGTTTTTTGCTATCTGCCCACACAGATGGTCATAGTCGTTGTTCCTGTTGAAGCAATACCACTTAGATCAGCGATGGATTACATTTGGCTCGAGCGTTCTCATACAGCGCTATCATACCTGCTACCTCCTGTTCACTAATTCTCTCCAAATCAAGAAAGCGATAGAGCTGTCCGAATTGCCCTACGTAATCCTTAGAATCATATACCGCATTAGAGGCATCATCTGAACATTGCATACGATGGGCGCAATACTTGTAAACATACATAATGCTTTTATCGACACCCCATTCTAGGTTACCGTCTACCGCTGTTTGAAGAAATCTAGGTGTCTCACTTCCCCACTCATTTGCTAGCGTATAAAACTCATTCTTAGCATTTAGGAAATTGGCTTTCATTACTCCATGAGGTTGATCCAGCTTATAGATAGCTATAAATGCGTTATACAAATCCTTCTGCCCGAAGGTGGAAATATTCCGCTTAAGCAAATACTCCGTCCGACTTTGGCTTCTTGGAAGCATGCGGTGAAACCAGTAGGTAGCAAGTATTAATTGATTTGTCCCAATCCGAAGCTGAGCGAGTGCAGTACGAGGGCAACCTTGCTCTAACAATTCCTTTGCTATCTCTAAGCGTGCGTCAGCGAGCTGACAGGCTTGTTTAACCTTTAATGTAATGATGTTGTCATGAAATAGGCTAGCATCAAACTTTTCTGTGAAGCGTCCAAATAAACCTGTAGGGTCATCTACAATTCGACAGCGATAAATTTGAATAGGAATCTTGAGTATTGATTCATTAGGCTCTGTGAAATGTGCAAGAAAGCTCTCTACGGTTGAGATGGTGAATTGGAAAATCTCTACGCCCATCCCATCGATCACATTAAAATGCTGAAGCTCAGGAATCGTTTCCTCTACTAGCAAACAAAGCTCAAGATCAGAATGTTTCCAAACCATCCCTCGACCAACACTGCCACCTAAGGCAACACCAAGAATACGCTGATCATCAACAAAACGGGCAGCAATGTGCTCGACTTTCTCGAAAAGCCTTCTTTTCCAATGCATACAATGACCCTCGCTTCATCTTCTTATTTTCAATAGTACCAATATATTGAAATTGTAAGTTGGAATTAGTGATTGTACAATATGAAAATATTGACCGAGCCTTCCCTGTTTGGAACGCATGATTGTTGGCTAGGTTGGCATTGTCTCCCACAAAAAATTATTAATGTTTATGAATTTTATGATATAATTATACAGTTGGAAAACCAAAATCAATGTTCATGATTTTTAACATATAAATTGGACTAAAACATCATGAGTACGCTTATTTAACAAAAAAGGAGATTGGATGTATGAAGAAAGTTTTGAGCTATTTTGCGGTCATTCTCGGAGGAGTTATAACCGCCTACGGACTAGAAGCTGTATTAATCCCGAATAATGTGTCCGATGGCGGTGTAACAGGATTAGGAATTGTAGGATCAGAGTTATTACATCTTCCCCTCTCATTATTTTTAGTGCTGTTTAATATTCCCTTCTTATTTTTAGGATATAAACAAATCGGTAAAACCTTTTCCATAAAATCTTTTATTGGTATTGCTTCTCTTGCTATTGGAGCAATGGTTATGCATCACATTCCAACATTAATTTCTGGAGATTCCTTACTAGTCACTGTGTTTGGCGGTATGATTATAGGTTTCGGTATGGGGTTGGCATTGCGTAATGGTGGCGCACTAGATGGTATTGATATGTTAGCCGTGCTGCTAGCTAAACGACTTCCGTTCAGTACAGGTGACGTCATTCTTGGTCTCAATGTTTTCGTATTTGCTGTCGTTGCAACGGTATTTGGCCTTAAAGGGGCATTATTATCGGGTATCGCTTATTTTGTCGCTAAGACAGTAATTGAAATGGTCGAAGTAGGACTAAGCTCAAGCGTTACTGTAACAATTATTACTAAGAACCATGAGGAGCTTGTCGCTGCTATTCAAGATCGACTTGGTCGCTCAGTAACTCTATCTGATGTAACTGGAGGTTTCTCTGGTGACAGGCTAACATCGGTTACATGCGTCATTACACGTTTAGAGGAAAGTAAAATTAAAGATATTATCGATGATTTTGATAAAACTGCTTTCTATACCTTTACAGATGTAGCAGAGGTAAAAGGCGGTTCATTCAAAAAGCATGATATTCATTAATATAAGCCTCAAATAGCAGAGAGCACCAACGGTTAGATCGTACCTAACTGTTGGTGCTTTTATTTACTATAGCTTCACGAGATGAGATTACTATTCTCGCTCTCTTACATCACAATACTCATTTCCTGCGTAAAAATATGCTCTGTACCATCTGGTAAAACAAGTACAGCCGATACATCGTCAGGCACCTTAACAGTAATATGAAACCCATCTGCTTGCACCGACCAATCGACCTCCACTATTCCTTTTATCGTAGCTACCTTCCCTTTAGCCCATGACAATTCACCGAGAACAGGTGCAATTCGAACTTTCGTATAGCCATGCTCTAAAGGTGTAACTCCCAGAATCGTGGACGCAAATTCAGAACTTTAAATGCTTTTTCATGGGAATGATTTATGAGATGAGACGTGGCTAAAATTCTATCAAATTTGATACTTAGCTAGATTGGACTGTAGCTCCAGCGATACTTGCTTAAGCCCATCTGTTGAAGCTGCTGTCTCCTTTATTGCTATCATTTGCCGCTGAACGGAGCTGACGATCAATTTACTTTGCTCGAAGGCAGATCTCGAGATATCTGCTAACTCCTTCACAGAAGCACTTACCTCCTCTGCACTAGCAGACACTTGTTCAGTTGCTGCAGACACCGCCTGCGCTTGTTCTGACACTTCCATTGAAGCTCGCATAATATGCTCAAACGCATCGCGAGCTGCTCTAATTGCTTGACTGCTGCGTTCTACTTCGATTTTCCCAAGTTGAACATCGCTAACAGCCGTTTGAATATCCTTTTGAATCTTATCGATAATGTCAGTGATGCTTTCTGAGGACTTATTGGTTTGGTCGGCTAATTTTTTTATTTCACTAGCGACGACGGCAAAGCCCTTCCCATATTCTCCTGCTCGCGCCGCCTCAATCCCCGCATTTAACGAAAGTAAATTGGTTTGAGAGGATATTACTTTAATAACCTCAATAATTTGATTATAGACTTAGAATGCTCTTCCAATGTGTGAACCGTGCTTTCAAAGTGATAGATTGTTTTTTGCACAGAGGCATTCTGATGATCTGAAGCAATTAGAAGCTCGTTCCCTTCTTTGGCCTCGCTCTCCATCGACATTGAAAGATCTGCAACAACACAAACCGCATCGGAAATTTGTCCCACGGCTCTCGCCATCTCTTCCATCGCTACCGAAGTGTCCTCTGTACTTTGTAGTTGATCGTGCGCACCATCCGATATCTGTTCAAGCTTGTTTGCAACATTCGTAAATGAATCCACTGCATCATTGGCATGTGAAGCAAGCATATCACTTGAGGCTGCTACTTCTCTTGATGAGATTTAACGTTCCTACATCAGCGTAAAGCTTCATCGCTGCATTCTTGTCACCATCATCAGTGGGATTATGAAATCTCTCAAAATTACTTTTGATCGTTTCCATTTGCTCCTTCGCTTGAGGGTTCAATTGCTCATATTGATTAATTAATTCACGTATTTCCTGCGCGAATATATCAAGCTGAGCTTGCGTATCTCCTTCTGACGAGTAACCGATCGCTGTTAGCAGACTCTGAATTTGATAGGCATACAGCTTTTGCTCGATGTCTTGTGCATAAAGAGCTGATTGTAACGCTTCTGCTCACTAACACAAATACGACTATTTAATGGTGCTTTTACGACCTTTTACGTCAAATGATTCATTGCAGTTAGTAGATACTAACACAAAAGGCTCAAGCCCTCTGAATACAGGACTTAAGCCTTCACATAAGATACCATTAACTATCTCTCTTCCACCCAAACTCTCATCTCACCAATACCTCGGTTTGCCCAGGCAAAGTAAGGAATAAAGCTTAATTGTACAGGTTGTTCAGCTTCAGAATAATTTCTTCGATAAAGAGATTGGGTCCATGGCTCAGAAGTTCTTCTATATCCTTGTGCTTTAATTCCAATCATATCGCTTCCAAGCTCAGTAAAAGGATATAGCTCGAAGCTTGCTTCTTTTGATACTATCAACTGATGAAGATGTTTTCCATTGTCCTCTTCTTCTAAGCAATATACGAGCGGACCACGTTGTATTGCAGTCTTACCTGCATTTTGCCTAACATAGGGATGGCACTTCATCCGAGAAACCGGCATGGATAGCTTTAATTCTACGATATCTCCCTCACTAAGCTGTTGCGTTAATATAAGGTATCCTTGATGAATATGGGAGCCTACTATTTGATCCCCGTTCACATATACAGTTGCCTGATCACACCATCCAGGAATTCTCAATGCCAATTCAAAACTAGCTACAGCTGATTTTACTGTAAACTTAATATCACCATGCCAAGGCAGCTTCGATTCTTGTTGAATGACAAGCTTACCTTCATCTAACTGTATTGCAGATTCTCCGCCTACGTACAAATTAGTATAAATTCTATTGTCTCTAATCGTATACACATATTGTCCTAATGAAGCAAGCAAGCGTGCTACATTGGGTGGACAACAAGCACATCCGAACCAGCTTTGACGTACTGGCTTTACGTGGTGATAGATATAGTTATGAGCGTTTGTCTGCGGATGCACCTCAAGAGGATTTACATAGAAAAAGCTCTTGCCATCTGCTGACATTCCACCGATTACTGTATTATATAGAGCTCTTTCCATCATATCCCCATAACGGCTATCCACTTCGAGCTGTGACATACGAAGTGCAAAAAAGATGAGGCCACAAGATGCGCAAGTTTCCGCATAAGCAGTATCGTTAGGCAGATCGTAGTCAACTGTAAAAGCCTCTCCATGACTTTGAGAACCAATCGCTCCAGTAATATACGTTTGCTTAAGCTCCATATTGTCCCATAACCTACGGCTAGCCTCTAGCATTTGGCGATCGCCTGTAACACCAGCTAAATGCGCGATACCTGTACACATGTATGCGAATCGAACAGCATGACCAACAGCAACGGTCTGTTTAGCAATGGGCTCATGCGCCTGACTATATTGCTTATTTTCGAGCATCCATTGATCGAAGTGAACGGTGCCTCCACGCTTCTTCAGCTCTTCGTCATAAAGATGTGGCTTTGAGCCACGCTCAAGCAGAAAGAATCTGCACAGCTTAACATATTCATCGTTTCCTGTCACTTCATATAATTTCATAAGTGCCAGCTCGATCTCCTGATGTCCGTCATATCCACGGAGTTGACCAGGCTCTTCACCAAATACTGAATTTATATGATCTGCAAATTTACATACAACATCAAGTAATTTTCGCTTACCAGTAGCCTGGTAATATGATATTGCTGCCTCTATCATATGACCTGCACAATACAACTCATGACACTCTGCTAGATTCGTCCATCTATTCCCTGGTTCCTTAACTGTATAGTAGGTGTTTAGATATCCATCGTCATGCTGTGCTTTAGCTATAGTATCAATGACACGATCGACAATCTCCTCTAACGCTTCATCTCTATTTGATGCCAGCAAGTACCCAACCGCTTCAATCCATTTGGCAACATCACTATCTTGAAATACCATGCCATAATGTTCACCTTGCTCTTCCCCTGCGGCAATCTTGAAATTCCGAATCGCCCCACTCGGTTCAGCACCTGCTATGCGATCATTTAATGCATCCCATTGATAAGGAATAACTACATTACGAACTAATTGAATAAACTGACTCCAAAATGGATCATTGACTTGATAGTCTGAAACAGTTAATATCCGCGCTGGTCTACTAATTGATGTCATATGAAGCCTCCTGCTCTATTTAATGAAACCGTTATTGATTGATATTTCAAAAAGTCTAGCACTAAACTGGTTCTTTAACACAACATTTAAAGTAGAACGCTCTACATGCCAAGTATATTGACAGCTGTGCTCCAGCGGGTAAATACAATTTACGTCTACATTATTATTGTTTATATAGTGAATTGGCACTGTCACTTCACAATTCACTCCCGCTAATCTCCAAACTGCCAGGTATAATTTAGTTCCACAGTTAAGTCCAAGAGATAACCATTCATCGGAAAATGAAGGCAGTCCTAAAGGCCAAAATGGTAATGCCCCTCGTATCTCACGACGAATTCGCTTGTAGCAACTGATTCCTTCCTTGACGAGAGCAAATCTCTCTTCTGAAAGTTCTGCCAAATGTCCACTCTGATGGAGACGCAATAGCATGGCATTAATCATATTAAATATAACCTCTTCTTTGTCTCCTTCTTTTAATGGATAGGACCAGATGGCTGCTTGTTCCGGTGTTACAGCTGTAGGAGAAGCTGCAGCTATTGCCGCCAACTTGCGATAATCTGTTTGATCTGATACAGACTGAATACTGTGACGGCTGAGCAAAGAATACTCCATTCTCATGCCTCCACTACCACAGTTTTCGATTACTAACTGGGGATATTTCTCAAAAATACTGTCGATCCACTTTAGATATGCCCTATTATGCTGCAGAAGTCCTTCACCGAAGCTATCAGAATCAACCTCGGTTCCGAAACCTGCATCGATGTTATAATCCATTTTGATGTAACCTACTTTATAGTCAGTAACAAGTCGATCTATCACTGAATTTGCATGCTTTATTACATCTGGGTTTCTAAAATCAAGCTGATATCTGCCGTGATCTATAACTGGTTTTCCATGTCTCTTAAAAAACCAATCCTCAGATACTTTACTTGTCATAGGACAATTAATCCCCATCACTTCTAATTCTAGCCATAGTCCTGGAATCATACCTTTTTTCCGAATATAATTTAATGGCTCTTGGATGCCTCCTGGAAATCGATTGCGTGAAGGAAGCCATTCTCCAACTCCATCCCACCATTCTCCATCTGAATACCAACCAGCATCTATACAAAAATACTCACAACCGGCTTCAGCAGCTGCATCAATGAGTGGAATTAGTTTTTGAGTGGTGGGGTCTCCAAACAAGCAATTCATATAATCGTTGAATATTACTGGTAGCTTCTCGTTATCTTCATTTATTCTTCTAATTTGTCTTCTATATTTTGTCATTTCACCAACTGCTTCTTCAAAGCCCCCGTTAGTAAATGCAACTGCTGCGGTAACTGTTTCAAATGTCTCACCAGGCTTCAACTGTTTCCACCACATTGACTCTCGTTCAGTAGGTCCGCTTAAATACAAATATAATTGATCTGCTATATCACTAATTTCCCACTGCCAGGCACCATTATTTTCGATTTGCCACATAATCGCTTGTTTACCGTTTCTTCTTTCAAAGCATCCCATTGGTAAGAATTCAGAGCTTGGCCATGTTCCTGAGCTGCTGAATGCAATACGCTTCATAGAAAATTGATTGACACGGTACATCCCAAGCTGAGCTAAGCTTTGCTTCTTCCACTGAGCTTCGCCAAACCAAGTGTTGTGAGGAATATAGATATGCCCTTCATTCTCCCAGCCTGTTGGTGCTTCCTTGCAAATTCCTACTAGTGCAAATGAGCTCACATATTCTAGGCCCTTGCTTTGAGCTCCGATATTTTCAACAACCGTCCACGATCTAATTACCTGCGTATTGTTATAAAACTGCATATGACATGTTACTAGCAAACCATCATCCTGCATCACGATTTCGATTTTTCGGCCACAATGATTACGAATGTCTTTAAAATCATGAAACTTTAACCGTCCTCCTGGCATACTACCTGTATGCTTGGAACCATGATGATCATCCTGGTTTTCTCCTGAAACATGAACTTCTACCAGCCTAGCCCACCTCCGCTGCTTCTCATTCAGCAGTCGTTCATCAAATGGATGCGAAGCTAGGTGAAGTAAACGTACATCCTTATTATCAGTTACTTCTATAACCATATATAAATTGTTCTCGTTAATCTTATATAGCTGCATCTACAGTATTTCACCCTTCACTCAAATATCAATAAATTAGTATAAGTGTTTACCCTTTTACAGCTGATCCGACAGTGAGCGCATTTTCTACTTGCTTGCTGAAAATCAGGTACAAAATAATCGGTGGGACGCTAGCAATAGTCAAGGCAGCGGAAGAGGCACCCCAATCGGTGGCAAACTGTCCTTGAAAATAAACGAGACCAAGCGGTAATGTTTTTAATGCATTATCGGAGATTAAAACAAGCGCAATAAATAATTCATTCCATGAATTCAGAAATATAAAGATAGATGTCGTTGCCATTGCAGGTTTAACCAGTGGTACAATAATCCAGAAAAAGGTAGTATATACATTAGCTCCATCTATCGCAGCGGATTCCTCTAGCTCAAATGGGATTGATCTAAGAAATGCGTAAAACACCATAGATGCGAAAGAAAGACTAAACGCAGTATAAGGTAAAATTAAAGATAACAGAGAATTCTGAATATTTAAGTCTCTGACGATAATAACAAGTGGAATAATGATTATTTGCACCGGAATAAACATTCCCAATATTCCATATGTCCTAGCTATTCCAGACAATTTCCATTTCATCCTAGCTGTTGCATAGGAGAACATTACAGCCAGCAGTATGGTGAAAAAAACGGTAATAATGGCGACTAAAGCACTGTTCTTAAAAAACATAAAAATATTAAACTGAGTAATAGCATTTATATAATTTTCTACGCGAAAGTGAGTTGGAAAACCAAACACATTTGTTGAAAAAATCTCATCATTGTTCTTTAAAGAATTAAACGTCATCCATATAAGAGGATAAAGCGAAGTCAATGAGAATAGAGCCGTAAAGAGATAAATGATTGACTTCATAATCATTTTTTTGGATTCGATCATCAGCTAGACACTCCTCAGTTTGCAATTCACGATTAATAAATAATTCTATCTCTAGCTACAAATTTATTGATTAGCACTAAGAATAGCAGACATTCAATAACTAGGATTACTGCGGAAGCGGAACCGTATCCGAACTCCCCTTTTTGAAATGCAGATTTAAACATCATATAGGTGAGTGTCATTGTAGATCCGCCAGGTCCTCCACCTGTCATAACAAACATATTGTCAAACGCTTTAAGTCCACCGGTAATAGACATAACAATCGTAAATTTATAGGTCTCTTGTAATAACGGCAGAGTAATTTTTCTGTGTAATGTGAAAGGCGATGCGCCATCAATAATTGCAGCCTCAAAATATTGTTCAGGTATAGATTTGATCGCGGTGTATATAAACACGAACATCATCCCCATGAATTGCCAGCCGTTCGTAAATGCAACTGCATAAATTGCTGAGTTAGGATCAGATAAGAAAGCATGCTTGAAATTCTCACCAAATAAGCCAAGAATCCTATTCAGCAATCCGTGCTCATAATTATATATTTGCACCCATAATTGCCCTACTACAGTTACAGATAATACAACTGGAATAAAAAAGCTCGTTTTAAAAAACTTGCTTCCTCTGAGATGTAACCCCTTCATCGTGAATAAAAATGCCAAAATCGTTGCTACTCCTTGTTGGTAAATTAAAATGACGCCAGCAAATATCAAACCATTTTTAAGAGAAGGTAGAAAATCGGGATCTGACCACAAGGCTTTATAATTATCGAATCCTGTAAATATTGGCTCAGTTATCCCATCCCAATTGTAGAAGCTTTTAATAAAAACTTGCAAAATAGGATACGCCATTATAGATGTGTACAGTGCAAGAAATGGAAATACAAAAATGAAAATTGCTGTTTTTTTATTTAAATAGCTATTCATAACGTCTCTCCTTGATAATTCGCCCCAGGCTCTTATCAACGAATTAGATAATTACCTAGGGCGAAACCAGTCTCATTCTGCTTAAATATTATTCATTTCTATATTTTTCAAGCATAGTATCAACATTTTTAGTGAAACTTTCTATTGAATAGTCGCCAGTATATAGCTTCTGCACCTCGTTACCAAGATCCGTTTGAATTTTGCTGTTTTCAAAAGCCCAGCCCATCGTAGTTGTCGATTGAACCGAAGTCAACAAAGTCGAAACCTCCTTCTGCAGTGCATTCTCAGGCTTCTCGGAAGTAACTTGTTTTTTCAGTAATGTGTTAAATTCACCTGTCTTAACAATTCTTCCCTCAGCATTTTTCAAAGCAAGTTGAACAGCATATTCAGCTGCAATTTCCTTATGCTTGCTATTAGCAGCAACTGCATAGCCACCTACGAAACCGCCGCCACTAATTCCGCCTGCCACCTTAACCGCTTCGACATCTTCAGCGTCAGCAAATACATGTGGCAGAAGAACAGTTACATTACCTTCTCCTAGCTTTTCCCCTAAAGGTTGTGTCATCCAGTTTCCTACCATTAACATTGCAGATTTTCCGCTTTCAAATTGAGCAACCGCTGAGTTGTAATCCATCGTAAATGCATCTTTGGAAATAAGCCCTTCTTTAGCAAGCTCTAGAATTTTTGCAGCTGCATTCTGGAATTCAGGGTCAGCTGCAGTTCCTTCACCGCTCATATCAAGAGCAGTGATTCCTTTTGGATTACCTGGAATCGCAGCCATATCAAAGAGCTGTAATACTGGCCAAGTTTCCTTTAACCAAATTCCTAGAGGCACAACATCTTGCTTTTTCAATAGTTTTCCCGCTTCGATTAGTTCTTGGAAATTTTCTGGAATCTTCGCGCCAGCTTGTTCAAACAACGTTTTATTAACATAAATTAAGGCAAAGTTTGAGTTTGAGGCTGGCATTGCCCATGTATGTCCATCTTGCTGCTCTAGTTGCGACAGCGCAGCTGGAGTGAGCTCATCAGTGAGATTAAACTTATTAATATAATCATCTAAAGGAACCATACTTTTAGAATTTACACCAATCGCAATATCCGAAGGAGCTACTTCAAAAATATCTGGTAAGTTGCCTGTTGCAAAATAGGTTTTTAATTTTGCACCGCTATCTTGCGGCATAACATCAATATCTAAAGTAACATTAGGCATTATTTTTTTCATTTCTGCCATTGCATAGTCCAGTTGAGCTTTCTCGTCCTCAGATGTGTAATGTACATACATCTTAAGTGTAACTTCTTCGGCAGGTGTTTCTGTGTTCGTTGCGTTTTCTTCAGTTTTGTTGTTTTCAGGACTATTTGTTACACTTCCTGAATTTGTACTGTTGTTATTATTACTGCAGGCCATCAGAGAAATAAGCATAATGACCACTAACAATAAAACCCCAGTCTTCAAAGAAACCTTCTTCATATTCATTCCCCCTAAAAAATTTATTTTGAAGCTCATGCTTAGAATATCAAGATTGTCTTTGAATTGACATGTAATATCCAATACCTTTTTGTAATATAAAAACAATATTCATAGTTGTTAATAATCCTTGTGTAAAATAAGGGATCTGCGCTTTTTCTCAGCACAGATCCCTTTTGATGTTAGTTATTGTCTTGCATTTTCATATTCACTGGGCGAGATCCCCGTATATTTTTTAAAGCATTTACTGAAGTAGCTAACATCACTGTAACCAATCATTTCAGCAATCCGCGATATTGATAGAGTTTTATTGGATTTTAATAATTCTTTGGCACGCTGCATTCTTATGCCTGTAATATAGTTGTTAACAGTCATACCTGCTTCTTTCTTAAATATCCTGGTCAAATAACTTGAATTCACAAAAACATTTCTTGAAATTTTCTCAAGGTCTAATTCATTGTCATTTAGATTGCTATCAATATAATCCATTACTTTTTTTACAAGCAGCTTGGATTTAGTTAATTTATTTTCATTGGAATAATTAATAATCCTTTCAAATAGATCAGTAAACCAAGAAAAGGACGACTCCAAGGATTTCAGCTTCCTTACCTCCATATAAGGTGAAAATTCTTCTCCAAATACATCCTCGATGCTCCTTCCTAGTTCTGTAATATGAGATAAGCATAACGAAACTAGACCCACAAATATTGTAATCGTATAGTCTGCTGAAAGCTTGCGCTCCTTAATAAGAGTGAAGACATTAGTCAATTCTTCTTTAATCTTGTCCTGATCATTCATTTTCAAGCCCATTAGCAAGCTTTCATGAATTTCACTAGGATAAAAGCCGATATTATTCATCCCCATAGCTTCTAATTGCGTATACTCTATCACCTTTGTATTATTCATTATGAGTTTATTTTGAATCGCAACAACGGCATCAATATAAGAGCTATGGACAGCCTTTAACCCTCTAACAGGTCGACCAACACCTACAATGACCTTAAATTTCAAATATTTCTCTACTACCTCGCATAAACGCTGGTATTGATAAGCACTTGATTGTTTCCACTCTGTTTCATTAGCAAACTGAATTAGCGAAACAATGCTGCCATCCGGACCATTAAATACGATATTCTCACCTTTAACATCAATTATTTCACTCATTATGTTGGCAACAGCAAATTGCCAAAGCAAGTTTTCACTGACGTCATTCCGCATTTTGTTAGGGTTGTCTATTTCAACAACAGCCACCTGAATTAACAAAGAGTTGATATGAATCCCCAAGCGACTTAAGTGAGCTTTCATCTCTTCATCTTCTAGCATATATTCATTGCTAATTAATAAGCTTAGTAGTCTTTCCTTAATTAACTCTCTTTCTTCTTTCCGAGTTTCCTTCTCTAGTCTGTTTTGCTCAACTATTTTTCTTATGTTAAGCAATGTGCTCATTAATTCTTCTTTATTAAATGGCTTTAATATATAGTCATATACCCCTAGCTTTATAGCTTGTTTGGCATAGTCAAATTCACTATGTCCTGTCACTAGCACAATCGCAATATTAGGGTAATCCTCTTTAATTTTTTTTACTAAATCCAGCCCATTCATGAAGGGCATATTAATATCAACAAGGGCAATATCAGGGTTATATATATTCATTTTCTCAAGCGCATCGACTCCGTTTTTTGCTTCACAGCAAACTTCAAACCCATATTCTTCCCATTCCATAAAGTTAATCAAATATTGCCTGTAAAGGGGTTCATCATCAACAACCATGATTTTCAACATCTCGTCACCTCCCCAATCTCACTGGGATTACAACCGTAATCGTTGTTCCTTCTCCTGGCTTACTCTTTACTTCTAGCCCATATTCTTCACCAAAGAATAACTTAATCCGCTCATCCACACTTCTTAAACCAAAAGACTGTCCCTCTGCAGTAGAACGCTTATAATCAAGTATCTCTGCTAATCTTACTTGCGAAATCCCCACTCCATCGTCGATTACTTTTAGCAATACCTTTTCATCCTCAATCGTTCCATTTATCGTAATTTTACCGAAGCCACCTTTTAATTTAAGTGCATGATATATCGAATTTTCAACTAAAGGCTGTAAAGTTAATTTTAATATTTTACATACTTTTATTTCCTCTTGAACGGATATTTCGAAGTCAAATACATCGTAATATCGATACCTTTGAATATTTAAGTAATCATTGACACTTTTAAGCTCCTCTTCTATAGTAATGATCTCTTTTCCTTTACTCAGTACAACTCGATAATAATCTGCTAGTGATTTGATTGCGATTTGAGCATCCTTGGCTCCAGCCATTCCACTTAGTGTATAAGCAAGCTCAAGAGAATTATATAGGAAATGTGGCTTTATTTGAGCTTGAATTAAAGCTAGTTCATACTCCCGTAGCTTCTTTTGTTCAGCTTCAGAATTATGAATTAACTCTCTAATACGTTTAATCATTTCATTGAACTGATAGGCAAGCCTACCTATTTCATCTCTTGAGTTTATATTTAAAACTATATTCAGGTTGCCACGCTTTACCTCATCCATTTTCCGCAAAAGCTTCACAAGCGGATTGGTTATGAAGGTAGATAATGCGGATGCTGCTATAATCGCCAATGACATGCATAACAATCCTAGAATAATTACTACAAAAGTATTTTTATCTATATCAGCAGTTAATTCCTTGATTGGGATCACACTAACTAATTTCCATCCCAAATATTCCATAGAAGTAGAAGAAATCAACTGTTCTTCTCGATCGATTTTCTTTCGTTCACTAAAATCGTCTCTGTTAAAGATCAATTGTCCTAAGTCTGGGTGAGTATAGGGCTGTAATAAATCCTGCTTATTTTGGGACGATACAATAATCCCTTGCTCATTTAATATAAAGTAACTTGTTATACTCTCGGGTCCCACACTTTTATAAACTTCAGATATCGTACTCTCCTTAATATTTAAAACAAGCATGCCGAGTTTCTTCCCATTGCTAGGGTCAATTACCTTTTTGGCAATCGTTAATACAGGTACGTTTTCATCTAATACTAAATAGTCTCTTTGCTGCATAGGAAAAAAGATATTCTCTGGATTGCTTTGATCAACTCGCTTGTAAATTTCACTATCTCGCACTTTATCCTTATTACTAAATAATCGATTGCTCGATGAAAAAATATTAAATTCTGTATCTACATAAAAGGCTGATTCCACATCTGGAAAGGTCACTTTAATAAGGCTCAGCTCGTTCTCAATTTTCCACCGCATTTCAAGTAGTAAAATGTTATTTTGTAAATAATTCTGATTATCCTTAATTAAGTCTATAAGATTCAGTGTAGTGATATTGGCACCATTGCCTGCATTAGATATGATTGTATTTATTCTAGTAACAATTAACATCGAGTTATCAGCAACATTTTTTACGGTTTTCTCAATAATTGAATTTGAAAATATACTATTCGAGATGTACCCAAGTATGAATAAGGGAATAATTATGAGCGGAATATACATGAGTAATATTTTATTTTTTATCTTCCGATTTTTTAACCAATATCTCTTCATGCTAGTACATCCCACGCTTTCATTTATAATGCCATCGTACTCTTATTTCATAAGTATATAGCATACCGATACTATTATATAGAATCCAGAAATTCCTTCCACGATCATCTACATCAACAAGCAAAGCTGTTCCCAATAGCACAATTGCTGGGAACAGCTCGTTATTTCGCTAGCTTCTAATATTTACTGAAGTACCAGCTGCCATTGCTGGTTTGTGCCTCCTTGATCCGTCCATTGAATCGCTTGTCCTCCGTCCGCAGTAGAAGCTTGATTGATATCTAGCACCTTCAAGCTATGGCGAGCGACAATTTTGTAATATCCGTTTCCTAAGTCCACAATCTGCCACTGCTGGTTGGTGCCTCCCTGGTACGTCCACTGTATTGCACTTGCTCCATTGGAAGTAGAGCCTTGATTGATATCTAAAGACTTCGAGCTCCCCACATTTGTAATCTGATAATAACCATTGCCAAGGTCGGTAATTACCCATTTTTGAAATTGATTGGTGCTATTGTTCGTATTATTGCTCTGCTGTACAACATTGGCCCCGTTAGCAGTGGAATTTGAAGCGATACCGAGCGGCTTGCCACTGTGGCGAGCAATAATTTTATACGTTGAACCGCTAGAAGGAACTGCTTGACCAATCGCAGCGGCAATTTCGATCTTATCAATATTCGGGGCGTAACCTGTTGAACTGTTAGAGAACTTAATTGTATTATTCCCTGCATTCAGATTTACAGTGACGACCGCCGTTTTGAATGTCGACCAAGAGAATGTGTTGCGGAAATATACTTTCTGCGTGTTGCCACCATTGACGCTAATCTCCGCATAGCGATCAACGATATTCCCTGAGCTACCTACATACTCAGCATTGGCATGTGTAACAACCATTCGATAAACGCCTGAAGTAGGTACATTTACATTGTTAAATTGCAGGAAGTTGGCAGAGCCAGCCCCTATAAATCCAACTAATTTGCCATTTGAAGCTGCTGAGTCATTGGCTACTACTGCTGCTCCTCCTAATGTATTGCCTGTTGCTTCTGCTTCGTACACGGTGACTTGACCAGTTCGTGGCGCGATTTCAATATAATCAACTTGAATGGCATCGCTATTATCTGTAGTATAGGCGTTCACATCAATGCGATTGATTCCAGCCGTTAAGTACACTCTTTCCGTCGCACTTGCCCAAGTATTCCAGTCTGCGGTACCTGGAAGAGTAACATCCTTTAAATTCGCACCGTTTAGTTTAATTCTTATCGTTCTGTTAGCAGGTGCGCCGCTTATCGGACCAGCTGAATAACGAAGCGTTATATCGTAATAGCCATTATTGGCAGCAGTAACATAAAATTGCGTGCTTGCGTTGCTGCTATTGACATAACCTTCCGAAAAATACGTTCCTGAGTAACCTGAGTTGCTTCCATAGGTGACTGCCGCTGTTCCCGCAAGGTTTGCATATTCGGCCTCATAACGATTGGGATTGTTAACAGCTGATAGATCTTTGTTTGGTGTGATGATCATATGATAGGCAGACAATGCTTTCATTCCAGTAACTGGTACGATAATCTGCCCATTAGTTATAGAATAGTCGCCTTCAAGCTTTAATACAGGACCGCTAGATGGATTGGTTCCAGTATTATCTGTTTCCCACACCGACACATGAACCGAACTGCCAAAGTAAGATGCAGACCCAAATCCCTTCACAACAACGTCAGTTGCGAAGACATCACTGCTGTATAAAGAACCTCCGAAAATAACGCGAGCCTGTTTTTTGCTGCTGTCCAAGGCAGCTAGTCCTTGTAACGAACCGTTCTGAGTCGGTGGCGTAACAGCTACGGTATGTCCTGTTAACTCGCCATACCATTTATATAACCACCATGCGCCCGTTGCCTTGTTATTCTCTGTCACTAAATCATTCATAGATCCCGCTGGTGTCCAATATGCAAGCATTGCTTCCACTTTACTATTCTCAAACCTTGCCATAAATTGCACCAAATTCCCGGGAACTCCTAGGTCTCCCGAGGACCTAGCATACTCATTAATAGAGATTGGGCGAGGAGATATTCCCAAACTTGCTTCGATATTGCGATAATGGCTAACGTTACTGTACCAATTCGAGAAGAAACTGTTCTGAAGCTCATGCCACACGAAATAATCTGGGATAACATTGTTATTTTTGGCATAAGTCATAAAATCAGTATGAAACTGACCATGATAGTGAGTCAGTGCAGGCCCAGCAATTTTCGCCTGTGGATCTAAGGAACGAATGTGGTTGTATACCGTTTTCCAATCCTCAAAAAATTTGGCTCTGTCTTGACTTCCAGCAGTTGTACCATATTCGAGAATTTTCGGATACCAGTTCCCATTAGGTTCGTTAAACGGTACGTAGGTATAAATACCATAGTTTGGATCATTTACGATTTTTGGAACCATAACCGTGATTTTATTAAGGTAATCTTGTAAACCTAGATTTTCGTACGGCCAGTTTTGATAGATGTCCTGCATATAGATCTCCATACGCTTCCCGCCGTTCCTTACGAACATAGGTGCTACCTTTAAAGCATCTCCGTTCGGGTGCTGCAATCCGTCAGGGGCTTTTTGTGCTGCTGTCTGCAGTCTTAAAGGAGCGAGCATTGTATCTGTAGGAATTCCTTCGTCCCCCAAACCGTAAAGTGTACCTGCCGCACTATACTTCAGTGCACCTGTATTGACAGCTAGATCAACGACCAATTGCTGATTAGCAGCTGATGCCTGCTTCAATGGAAGAACAGCTGATAATGTAAGCGCAACCATAATTATATAGGTCAATAATTTTTTGCTCATCATACAACCTCCTTATTAATTTACACCGAACTTATGCAACATCATCTGTTATTTTCATTGTTACGATCTCCACTCATTCCTTCAATTCTTTCACTCTTCTATCTGCATTCCTCCTTTTACGGTTTTCTTTTGTGTATGTACTCTAAGCTGCTTGAATATTGTTCCGTCAGCGTTAGTGATTTAGTGTAGACCGTGTTGACGCACTCATTTTATCATTTCTACTTTTAATCAGAAATGTAAAATCCGATACCTTTTTGTAAAATCAACGCTCCAATATCATTATGCGTCGAATCTTCAGCTATTTAGCGAATTTCTTTTTAGATACTAACCATGAAAAGGCTTAAGCCCTTCTAAATATAGGACTTAAGCCTTTTTTATTGGATGTGTCGGTGAATTGTATCGGTGAAGAATTCTATATCAAGTAACGCACCGCAAGAAATAAACAAACAAGCGACAAACCGAAAAAGATGATTACTAGTCGTCTCGTTCTTCTGAACCTCACACCATAGATCGCAAAGAAAATAGCTGCTGCTAATTTAGCTAAGCTTTGCAAATAAGCATTATCCGAAAAGACTGAGCTGCTAAAGATGATCGCTATTAACAGCATTGTAATGACAGTGAACTTATACCACAACGGCTCGCTTATAAACTGTCTGTACATAAATTTAACTCTTTGCATCGCATGTCCTCCACAATTAAACTTTACTTCCGTTGCATTTCTTGGATTGCTGAGTTCTAAATGCCGCACCTAATCCGACACCGATCGCTAATCCAATTGCGAAATTATCTAATGCAACCCCAAGAGCTATCCCAATCGCAATTCCGATAACCATATTAGAGCTGGCATTTTTCTTTTGATTTTTTTTGTTGTTACTATCGCTCATAATGTTCTCCTCCTCTTTCACCTTGCATTTCTAAACAAAAAGCCCCTGATTCTTTCTGTTATTCTGAAGAATCAAGGGCTTTGGGTGAATCGTTATAGTATGAGTTATGAATTAACAGTATGCGATTAATTAAGGATATATATGACTACTTACTTTACTACACTAAGTCCAAGCATCACTAGCAGTCCCGTACCAACTGCCCATACAACAATGGCAATACTTTGCCAGATAATCACATAGCGCTTCGATGCACCAGAAGCGATACAAACTAATGCAGCGATATGATCTCCGATTAGTAGCGGACCAAGTAAGGATACACCAGGAACACCGTACTTATGAAATAACTTCTTTCCTCGTTCTAAACGCTTGTTTTGCTTTTCTTGCTGACGCTCTGTTTTTTTCCTACCAGCTAACCATTGTTTTACTTTGTCACTAGCTAGAATTACAACCATTACTGAAAGCCAATTACCAACAATAGCCGCAACAATGGTTAAAATCGCTGAAAAGCCAATTGCTATCCCTACTGGTACTGCAAAATATCCCTCGATGAATGGTATCATCGCTACAATCATTACACCTAAAAACTGTAAAATAGGGTTTGAATTTTGAAGTTGTTGCAAAAAATCCTCTAACATAATCGATCATCCTTTTTATTCAAATTAGGTCGAAGATGTACACTAGATCAATTTATCAATCCCCTATATTTTATAAGCTTTCATCGCTTTGCGAAGCTCTTTAAAGCTTGGGCGCTTACCATACATAAGTACGCCTGTGCGGTAGATTTTCGCAGACAGTAGAACTGCCAAGTAAATCGTCACAACTAGGATAGCCAGTGAAACGAATACTTCCCATGTTGCGATATCCGTTAAACCTACACGCAGCAGCATAACGAATGGCGAGAATAATGGAATGTGACTGCAAATCTTAACCAGCATGCTATCAGGTGTTGAAATGCTGAAAATTGCAATATAGAAACCAGCCAAAGAAATGAATGTCATCGGCATGATTGCTGAACCAAGGTCCTCAGTTCTGCTAACGATTGAGCCTAGTGCTGCGTACAATGTTGCGAACAAGAAGAAGCCAAGTAAGAAGTATAACAATGCAAACACGATTACAGATGGATCAATACTAGATAGATCAATGTCAAAGTTTGCAAGCATTTCCGCATTGTGCGGTAAGTTAATGTTAATCAATGCAATACCGATGTACGATACAAGCTGAATAATAACGATAAGAAACATTCCCGTAATTTTACCAAACATGCTTGTTAACGGTGATACGCTCGTAATAAGAACTTCCATTACACGCGAGCTTTTTTCTGCTGTTACTTCTGAAGCTATCAACTGACCAGAAATCATAACCGCCATGAATAGGAAGATTATAACAATGTAGATAAAGCCCATATTTACGCCTTGCTCAGCAGAAGATTTTGCTTCCTTATCATCACCTGCAGCAGATGAGCTTTTAATTTGTACTGCTTCAACATTAATTGGTGATTGCAGCTGCTTCAATTGCTCATCTGTTAATCCTGCATTAGCCAAAATGTTGTTCTGACGAATAATTTGTAGTACTGATTCAATCTGTGAAGCAACGGAAAAATCTAATAGCTTCTCACTTTTTACAACAACGCTTGGGAAGCCACTAGCTGTTTCTTCTCCAAATTCAATATAGCTATGAAGCTCGCCTTCACTTAACGCTTTTCTTAATACTGTTTCATCTGCTAATGTGTCGCCAGTGCCAGAGAATGCCTTAAGTTTAAGTGAGCTCCCCTCAACTGCTGCAAAATATTGCTCTAACTGCTGACCAATTGCACTTCCAACTGAATTTTCTGTTTGAATATAACCAATCGTTTTAACTTTATCAGCGTCATCACCTTTAAATAAAGTAATGATATAAGGGATGTTTACAGCAACAGAGATAATGAGCATAAACACTAGCGTACTAATAATAAATGATTTTGCTCTTAGCTTATTCATTACTGTAAAGCGAACTACTGTACTGAAATTATTCATTACGCTCACCAACCGATCTAATAAAGATTTCATTCAATGTAGGTTCTTTCACTTGGAAATGCTCGATTTCACTTTGCGCTAAGGCGTGTGTCAATATTTCGGAAGCTACCTTCTCATTTGCAATCACTATTTCGAGGCCATTTTCATGACGATGAATATCTTTTACACCGGCAATGCGTTCCAAACCTTGTACTTCACTCTTCGTTTGTAGAAACACTTTTTCTTTAGGAAATTTGCTTTTAATTTCCTTCACATTCCCTTTAATTACTTCCTTCGAGCGATGTAGAATCGTAATATTTCGGCAAAGCTCCTCAACATGCTCCATACGGTGAGTGGAGAATACGATACTCGCACCGTTATCGCGAAGCTCTTTTACTGTTGCCTTCAATAGCTCAACGTTAACTGGATCAAGACCGCTGAACGCTTCGTCCATAATAATAAATTGCGGATTGTGAATAATTGCAGAAATAAATTGGATTTTTTGCTGATTACCTTTAGAAAGCTCCTCGACACGCTTATTATAGTTTTCTGGAACCTCAAAACGCTCCAACCAGTTTTTTAAGCTACGGTCAGCATCCTTAGCGGACATGCCCTTAAGCTGAGCTAAGTAAATAAGCTGCTCGCTTACTTTAATTTTCGGGTATAGACCACGCTCTTCTGGCAAGTAACCGATTGTTTTCAATAGTTCCTTGTTATAAGCTTTTCCGTTATAGCGGATTTCACCTTGATCGGGATAAATTAATCCAAGAATCATACGCATCGTCGTCGTTTTACCTGCTCCGTTTGCTCCAAGCAAGCCGTAAATTTCGCCTTTACCAACTTCAAACTGTACGCCACTAACTGCTGTTTTGTCTGCATAATGCTTTACTACATTGTTAACTACTAATGGATTCACAGCTTTCCCACCTTTACATTATATTAAAATGAATGAATAAATTATTTAGCATATTATTTCGCAAACTGTCTAACCTTCTTTACCTGCTGTAACAGTATTTCATCAAGCTCTAGCAGTTGCTTGCTGCGAATGTTGACTTGCATTTCTTCTAGCCAGCGTTCAGCTTCAAAGGCTTTGGAGCTGATTACTTCATAAAAGCCGCTGCTAACAAGCTTATGCTCACTGTATCCTGGAAGCTGAGTAATATCTATTGAGCTCGATGCCTCGATGAAATACGTTACCCAGCTTTGCAGCAATTCATCTTTCTCATAGGTTCCTAGCACCTGACCATCTACTAAAAATACAATATAGTCAGCTAGACGCTTTACTTCATCAATGATATGCGTTGCAATTAATATTGTATGCTGTTCATTCTCCATATATTGATGCAACACTTCAATCATCGTTTTCCAAGCTATGGGATCAAGTCCAGAAGACGGCTCATCGAGCAGCAGAAGCTCGGGATGATGGGACATCGCTAACGCTAAATCAAACTTACGACGTGTACCCTTGGACATTTTCTTAAGCGCTAGATCATCGCGCGTTCCTAGCATCGATAGCATGCGCTGATAGGTATCATTGTTCCATTTGCGATACCATTTCCCTTGGAACCTCGCTTTTTCATAACCCTTGATATACTGGTCAAATGAGGTTGCGTCCTCTTGCAGATAACCGATTTTTTGCTTTAGCTCATCATCATTATGATGATTAAGCTCTTGATTAAGTACTTGAATATTGCCTTGCTGCGGCTTCGTTACATTCATAATCATTTGAAACAGGGTGCTTTTCCCTGAACCATTTGGTCCGACAATTGCAGTAACATAGCCTTTAGGAATAGATAAATTTAGACTGCCTAGCGTAAAATGATCTCTTGTTAATGCCACATTATTAAAGACAATAGCTGGTTCTTCCATCTATACTCCCCTCTCTACTTAATCGTCATATTCCTTTAATTTCTCCTGTATTAACTGCTCTAGCTCCTGTCTACTGCACTGAACACGCTTAGCTGCCTCTAACAAATGATCGATCGCTTCGATTACCACTCCGTGTCGATGCTCCTCTCTTGATTGCTCTTCAACATGTGATACATATGTGCCAGTGCCTTGCTTCGTCCTTAGTAGCCCTTCCGTCTCTAAATCACTATATACTCTCTTAATGGTGATGACGCTGCACTTAAGCTGTGAGGCAAGCTCTCTGATCGAAGGCAGCAATGTGCCTGCTTGTAGCGTCCCACTTATAATGAGAGCACGTAATTGTACTTCGATTTGAAAATACAGCGGCTCTGCACTCTGCTCATTTATTCCGATCGGTAGCCTCATTTCATCTATCACCTTCTCCATCATTACAATATATTTCTCAGCCTAACCTTTTCATTGATCAGTCTAAATGCCAATAAGAATGTAGCAATAATTAATACGATGCTTGCTCCTGCCATCACCAGTGGAGCTTGTTGAACTGCTTCATATATTTTTTCCAGTAAGGAGAACTTCCAAGTTATCGAGTAGGTTAATATTATGGCTACCAATACAAAAGGCTTGATCCAGCTGTACAATAAATATTTCTTATAGATCATCCCAAGTTCAAAAAATAAATACATTGCAGTGAATACAAAAGATATAGCATATGTTGTTAAACCATGTAAGGCAAAGGCTCCTACATCAATGGAATGTCCGTTGAGATTAATGCCTATCGCGACTAAGTAGTAATAGGCAACCACTGCAAGGAAGCCGGTAATTGTTGTTGTTATTAATCTTGCCCATACAATTTGATCAATTTTAATCGGTAATGAGCGCCAGTAGCTTAGTCGTTCACTTAATAAATCCTTCTTAAATCCAAAACCATAAACTGAACCTATAGTGAGCCCTAAAACCGCAAACATCATAATACATAAGTAATCAATTAGAAAGCTAGAAAACTCTTTCCCTAAAATAATGCCTTCCATCTCTCTGTAAGTAAATAAGGCGGTATAAGCAATAATAATGACGAAGAATATATTTCTCCATCTCGCTTTGCGAATTTCATTCCAAATTAAATAACGAACACCTTGCCAATAGCTCATACTTCAACCTCCACTCTTCTATATAAAGACCAAATGATGAATATACTCAGTGTCATCGGTGTATATACTGTATATATCTATATACACAGTATATACACAGTGCATAGCATTGTCAATAGCTGGAATAACTTTTTTTTCAAATGTATATTACCGAGTGAATTTAGACTTTGGATACTGTTACACACTCGTTTATGTTGAAAAAATTATATATCTTTAATTAAAGGAAACAGAAGATGGTTCCAAGAAAATTAGTGATCCTATACTAAGTATTCCGTTGAAGTCATTGACAATATTAAAGGAAACTTGAAGCAAAACGCAGAGATTGAGCTATTGAAGGCGGGTGGAATAAGCAACGATAAAAAGTCAGTTGTCTTGTATGAAGAGGATGAATTGCTTGAGTTTGGTCAATATCACATATTGTCAGCATACGCTCAACCAGACGGCTCACTTTTAGTATCTGGACCAAACTCTAGCGAGATCTTGAGTCAGTCTATAACTTTAATATTATTGAGCAAATGAAAGGCTAGGAGCACGAAACTGATGCTCCTAGCCTTTTTAATTGAACCAATTAGTTACTATTGACGGAACAACGCATCAATAAATGGCTGAGTATGTCCACCTGGATATAGGAGATATAATAATACGTAGACCGTAACACCTGTAATCGCCGTAATAAACCAAATTACTGCGGTTACACGGCCTAATTTACGATGTGTATTATACTTTTTACGATAACCAAGCACCAACGTGGTGATACCAAATACGGCAGCCACCGTAGCAAGCACGATATGAAAAAATAAAAAGATTAGATAAATCGTTTTTAACTCCTCAGGTCCACCCCAAGTCGTATTCCCCACAAAGATTGTACGTGAAGCATAAATAATAAAGAAAATAATCGCAGAAACGGCAGCCCAAAACATTGTACGCTGATGGGCTTCACGCTGCTTCTTAATAATTAGACGCCAACCGATTGCAACAAGAATAGCACTCAATGCGATAAAAAATGTACTGATCGCAGGCAAAATCTCAAATTCGCTCATATTCTCTCTTTCCTCTCCCAGTAATCCTAGTTCGTCTGTCGATCACTAAAGTAACACTCATTTATGTTTAATAGCAAGCGCATCACGCAATAGCTTCTCATCTGTATCCTTTTGCTTATGCTCACGAGTAAACCATTCGCGAAACACCAAAGCTAGTAACACGCCATATGCTGCCTCTTGAATAAGCTTCATAATGATACCGCCAGCCTGCTGGTCTTCGAGTACAGTAAAGGAGTTAAAAAACTGTGGTCCACCAAAATCAGCTAGCAGGTTACTCGTATCCGGAACGCAATAGCCCATCGCTTTTACCCAAACCTGTGGATCATTATAGATAGCATATAATGGCGCGCTTGAAAAGATAATAAGCGCACATGCTGGTGTTAATAATACACCGTTGGAGAATATATAAGCCATACGCATAACATGGGATAGCCTAGCTGCGCCTTTAATCGGTGTAATGACATGCCACCACATCATAAATGCAGCAATTAATAGTAACACATAGTATAAACGATGAACTGCAAAGTTGGTCATGATGTAATCGTGAACAACAGGAATATGATAGATTGAAAACATCATATTAAATAGAATTAACGTAACGATGGGATGCATAAGAAACTTAAGCTTGCTCCAAAACGATGCTGAGAATGCCTTCTTCCATACGAAGCCCGGCACGGATGCTAGAACTAGCGGTGGGGCGATCAAATATAGCAGAGCCATATTGGTCATATGGAAAGAAAACAAAATATGTCCGAGCAGACTAAGTGGACCTTCATATGCGACATAAAAAATAGCTGCAGCCGATATAAAGAGCAGCTTTTTACCAAGGGTGACTGGCGGCTCCGTAGGGAAGTGCTTCTCACGCCAAGGACCGACGACATATAGATAACCAATGACAATTGCTATAATCGCAAACAAAAACATTGGACTCCACACTGCTTCAAAACTAAAATATTGCAAGCCTAACATGGTGTTGCTCCTTTCTTATGCATCCATATTACGATAAACAATTTATCGTTTGATATAGAATAAGGGGAGCCACTGAGGACTCCCCAAAGTTTATTAATAACGAATTACCAAGTCGTCCAGAATAGTGCCATAATGACACATGTAAATACGATGATAACCCCAGTTAAGATGCCAATAATGGCAAAGCCATGGCCCTTATCCTTCATGTGCATCCAAAAAGCCATTTGTACAAACACTTGAATGATCGCAAGCACGACAAGCATGATGTAAACAAAATCAGTATTGATCTCGCCAGCCATTACAAGTCCAAAGGAGATAAATGTTAATAAGATGGAGAAAACAAAAGCAATAACATGCTTTTTAGAACCTTCTGGTCTACTAGTTTTCACATCGGAACGCCCTGCAGAGTTTTGTCCGTTAGCTGCTGCCATTTTATTAACCCACCTTTCCCATCAAGTAAACAACGGTAAAGATAAACACCCATACTACGTCGATAAAGTGCCAGTACATACCGAATAGATAAACCTTCGGTGCAGTTGTTGTATTTAAGCCACGATTTTTTAGTTGCAGCATAATTAATACTGCCCAAAGCAAACCAAATGCAACGTGAGCACCATGGAAACCAACCAACGTATAGAAGGAAGTTGAGAAGGCACTCGTACTAAATTTGTGACCTAAGTGCACATAGTGATTGAACTCGTAAATCTCTAAGCCAAGGAATGCTGCGCCAAGTACTACTGTTACAAGTAACCAAGCAAGTAAACCTTTAGTATCATGTTTATGCATCGCTTGAAGTGCAAATACACTCGTTAAGCTCGAGGTGAGCAACAGTGCAGTTGCAATAGCTACCAAAAGAAAATCAAATAGCTCATTCGGTGTTGGTCCATCCATTACTTGACCACGAAGAGTTAAGTAAGCTGCGAACAATGTACCGAATAACACGGTTTCGCCACCAAGGAATAACCAGAAACCAGTGATCTTATTACGTCCCTCAAGGGTAGCACGTTCTGGTTCATGTGGTAATTGACCTTCTACATGTGAATGTGAACTCATGCCTTAACCCCCTGATCTTTAAGAATTTCTTCTTCTTCAATATGGAAGCCATGATCATCTATCCAAGAACGAAGTCCCATACAGATGAATGTAATTGCCAAACCTGCAATACCAATAACTAGGCTAACTACGCCAAGTTCTCTTGCATACATGAAACCAAATCCAGCGATAAATAAGCCAAGTCCCATGAAGAACGGCAGAATACTTGGAGACGGCATATGAATTGGACCAATTGGTTCAACTGGCGTCATCTTCGTATTACCTTCCATCTTCTCTTCCCACCATGCATCATAAGCACGAACAAGCGGTGTTTGTGCAAAGTTATATTCAGGTGCTGGAGATGGAATTGTCCATTCAAGCGTACGTCCATCCTCCCACGGATCGTTAGATGCCGTTTTCGGTTTGGAGTTTGTAATAATGATGTTAATTACTAGTAGTATTGTACCTACGCCCATCAATAGCGCACCAATCGTACTAATAAAGTTCAGCTCGTTCAAGCCCATACCATCTAGATACTGCCAAATACGACGCGGCATACCTAGCAAGCCTAGGAAATGCTGTACGAAGAACGTTAAATGGAAACCGATATAGAATGTCCAGAACGTCCATAAGCCAAGCTTCTCGCTAAGTATGCGACCGAACATTTTGGGCCACCAGTAATGTAAGCCTGCGAAAATACCCATGATCAAGCCACCAACGATTACGTAGTGGAAATGCGCTACGACAAAGTAAGAATCATGGTACTGATAATCGGCTGGTGCGACAGATAGCATAACCCCTGTTACCCCACCCATTACAAACGTTGGGATGAAGCCAATTGCAAACAGGTTTGCAACTGTAAACTTAATGGAGCCTCCCCATAGCGTAAACAGCCAGTTAAAGATTTTAATACCAGTAGGAACGGCAATCAACATCGTCGCTACTGAGAACAATGCGTTCGCAATAGGCCCTAGTCCTGTTGTAAACATGTGGTGAGCCCAAACCATGAAACCTAAGAAACCGATTAAAATTGTCGCAAATACCATTGAGCTGTAACCGAATAGGCGCTTGCGAGAGAATGTACTTACTACCTCAGAAATAATACCGAAGGCAGGAAGTATAAGAATGTATACCTCTGGGTGACCAAAAATCCAGAAAATATGCTCCCATAGTACGACGTTACCGCCAGCAGATGGGTCAAAGAAATTACCGCTAAACAAACGGTCAAACATCAATGCCGCAAGACCTACAGTTAGTGCAGGGAATGCGAATAGAATAAGCGCTGATGTAATAAATGATGCCCATGTAAACATCGGCATACGCATAAATGTCATACCAGGTGCGCGCATATTGATAATTGTAACTAAGAAGTTAATACCACCAATTAGCGTACCGATCCCTGAAATTTGCAGTCCTATGACATAATAGTCTGTTCCGAAGTGCTCTGTATGTGTTGTTCCAGACAATGGTGCGTACATCGTCCACCCTGCATCTGGTACAGATCCAACAAAAAAGCTTATGTTCAGTAGCAATCCACCAAAGAAAAATGTCCAGAAGCCAAGTGCGTTTACGAATGGATACGCAACGTCGCGAGCCCCGATTTGCAATGGTATAATTGCATTCATAAATCCAAACAACATTGGCATTGCTGCCAAAAAGATCATTGTCGTACCGTGCATCGTAATCAACTCATTATAGGTTTGAGCTGATACTACTTCTGATTGAGGGTACATTAGCTGCAAGCGAATTAATATCGCTTCTAAGCCACCGATAAGGAAGAAAATCCCTCCCGCTAGCATATACAAAATACCAATTTTCTTATGGTCAACCGTCGTCAGCCAGTCCATGATTCCTGTATGACGCTTAACCGTGTGTGCATGTGCCAAGGTAGCTACCTCCTTCACCGTTGATTGAGATTATTCAAAGTCTAGCGTTAACGTAGATAAGTATTCAGCAATGCCTGCGACCTCATCGTCAGTCAATGTATATTGGCCTGACATATGGTTGCCCGGTTTTACAGCTTCAGGATCTTTAATCCATTTGTACAGGTTGTTGTACACTGTATCCTCGTGCTTATACTCTTTTTCGCCTTCTTCAACGTTAATTAAAATACCCGCAACACTTTCACGAGAGGCGATCCCTGTTAGGTTAGGGAATGTGCTACCGCCATACTCTCCAACAGCGTGGCAAGTCAAGCATTGGCTTTCAAATGTTTTCGCTAATTCTGGATCACTTGGAAGCTCAGCTGTGTCCGTCATCGCTATTTGCCAACGCTCAAATGAAGATGGTTCTACCGCTTTTACCTTGAAGTCCATCAAACCATGCGAAGGTCCACATAGCTCCGCACATTTACCTTGATATACGCCAGCATTTGGCGCTTCAAAGTACATTTTGTTTACGTTGCCGTCAGGATTTGTATCGATTTTACCTGCAAGTGACGGTATCCAGAACGAGTGAAGCACGTCTGCCGTTTTGGCCTGGATCGAAATAACCTTGTCAGTTGGTACAACTAGCTCTTGTGCAGTTTTAATACCTAGCTCAGGGTACTCAAACTCCCACCAGTATTGATGCGCTGTAACAATAACTTGTAATGCATTAGGATCTTCTGAGTAGTCCTTAGATAACGAAAATACCGTTTTTAATGTAGGAACAGCAAGAACTACAAGCAAAATAATTGGGATCAATGTCCAAATTACTTCTAGCTTATGGCTGCCTTCCACTTGTTTAGGGATTTTGTTATCTCCTTTGCGTCTGCGGAATCTGATCAATACGAAGATTGAAATCGCAAACACAACTACAACAACGATAGACATGATTAAAATAGAAATCTTCATCAAGCCTAGTTGTTCTTGCGCTACAGGACCTTGAGGATTAAGCGCTGACAAATCTTCTCTTCCACAAGCTGACAGCACAAGCACCAGAAGGGCCATTAAAGGCGCAAAGCGTTTCACAAATTGCCACCGTTTCATTAATAATCAACCCCACTTTTGACGTTTTCACAGCGACCTTATTGTGGCAAAGTCCGCTGCGTGTAACCAAGATGATTTACAAATCCTGCATCAAATCACTTAATTAAATATAAAGTTGTGGCAACCTTTTGTCAATGTTCCACAGGAAGTTCACAAATTGTTCTAAAAGCTGTCAAATTCATATAAAACCCGTCGTATCTCCCCGACAATCAACCTAGAATCGTTTTCTTCATTATATGCAGCTACAAAAAGCACTTTGAAGTCATTAATCCGCTAAAAATGTTGCTAAGCATCTTCATTAAAATGCATTTAAAATCGCTCCGCTTACTACTCTTTATTGCTCGGATTTTCAGGCTCCATTCACTACAGTATTGCCAGAGTATTCAAGGCTCAACAGTCTCCATTGCTAGGATTTTCAAGCTAAGATCCACTTCTCAATTCCTCCTGTATTTAAGCTCCGAATTACCTCATCCAATAAAAGCTCAAATCGTTTAGCTTTCAGTTCCGAGAAGGTTGTGCGCTAGTAGCAAACGAGCAGCGCAGCGTACGTATTTGGTACGTGAGCTACAATGTTTCCAAAGGAAACATGCTTCGAAAGAATATCCCGATGAGTGGCATATTCGACGTCGAGTAAGCTACAGCGCAATTCATCGTCATCAAAGATATGCTTTCAGAATTGCCTCTTCCAATAAAAGCTCAAATCGTTCAGCTTTCAGTTCCGAGAAGGTTGTGCGCTAGTAGCAAACGAGCAGCGCAGCGTACGAACTAGGTACGTGAGCAGCAGAGTTTGCGCTAGCGTTCAAGATTCGAAGCCGAGTAATCTTCGACGATTTATCTTCGAAATCAAAGGTGAACGATTTGAGTTACCTATAAGTAGTTTGTCAAAAAGTGTTCTTCGTTATGTATACATTACCATGCATATTTTAGGGGCAAAAATCAGAGCATGAATAGTAAACAATCGTAGCAACTACCTACGAACTAATTAAGGAGTGTTCCTTTATGAAGCAATTAAAAATCGTTGTTTTAATGCTCGTTTTCCTTCTCCTAAGCACTGGCTGCAGTGAAGACCTACACCGATATAGCAAGCCATTAAGAAGCTCTGATTACGGCAGCTTAAAGGCCAAAAAAGCAGAGCAAGCAGAGCTTGATCACAACAGAATATTACCTGAGCTTGAGGCCCATCTTGCTTCTCCTCTGCCTCCGGCTTCTGAAGAACCAGATTACAGCAGTGAGCTAGCCAACCTTGTAAGCTCAATCCCTGGTGTAGCAGATGCTCGTGTATTCACCGCTGGCAGCAATGCCTATATCTCCCTTGTGCTTGACTATACTGGACAAGGCATCTTAAAGTCTAAGCCAAGCGGTGACCGTGAAGACGCTCGCACACGGTTAGATACTGGACAGTGGGATCTTAAGGATGAAGCGCAGGATGCACGAGAGCACGGGGATGCAAGCAATATGACGCCTTTAACCAATGAGTCGTCAATCCACAACAATCCGTTTCGCTACTATTTAACAGTGAACGACAACTCACAGCTATCTGATCGATTTTTACGTACGGTAACTGACTCAGTACAAGCAAAGCAACCATCCATCGAAAACGTCCATATCTCTGCCAATAAAGAATTTATGTACTATATGGATGAGTTTGCACAGGTCGTATGGGGCGGTGAATCACTGCATGCTTATGAGAAGCAATTTAAAATATTAATCGACCACCAATTTTTTAACGGGAAAGTTATGCCTACTTCATTAAAGTACTATCGAGGTGATTAACCCCCTCCTAAATTAAGTTATGTGTTTTTTTTCGTCTGCTGCTCAAGTAAAGCAATGGCTTGCAGCAGACTCTTTTTTAATTGCTCTAGCTGGGAAGTGCTTAACCCTTTTTGGGATTCACTCTCATCCTGTACATTAATAACTATTGTTCGATGATCAAGTGTATGTAGTGTAATTTCCTTATTAGGCATATACTGTGCAATAAAAACATCCTGGATCTGAACATTCACCTGATCTAAATGCTTTTTTAGCCAATTTTGATCGATACCATTACTTTTCATCGTTTCTAACTCTATAGAACCATCGATGACAAGCGTAAGTGGCTCCTTTTCGTTTTCGATCTGAATTCCGAGCATTGCTGGAGTTAAAGGTGTATGCTGTGCTTTAAGTAACACACTCACTTGACCATTTGCTTCAATTGAAGCAGTTTCAATATCTGCAATACGATGGACATCCTTATCTCTAAGCTGCTCAAGTAGCTCCTCTGCTGTCATATTCTCCTTAGCCATCGCTTCCTTCAGCACAATACCATTTTTAACGAGATGTCTACGACTACTATCGATAAAGCTTCTAAGCTTCTTGCTCTTCAGTGTAAGCTTTTCTAATATAATGGTGACAAACACCCATATACTAAGTGAAATAATACCTAATAGCCACAAGTCCTCATTTTCCAAAGCAATATAAGCTGCAATATTACCGATACTAATTCCTGATATATATCCGAATAGCGATATTTCTGATAATTGCCTCTTCCCTAACAGTTTAGTCAGAAAATACATGGAAGCTATCGCAATTAATGTTCTACCTATAATCCCTAATATGTCCTCAATCATATCTATCCCTCCAACACTAGCTTTGCCATATCGCTAAATAAAAATAACACTTTGCTGCTGCTATGTTGTGTGATACGATCGAGTCAGCTGCCATAATTTTAATGTAAGGGAGAGTTTTGGATGACGATTAACTACGCACATCGTGGGGCAAGCGGTTATTTCCCGGAAAATACGATGGCTGCATTCCAGTCTGCAATTGAGCTTGGAGCTAAAGGGATTGAAACTGATGTACAGATGACTTCAGATGGAGAACTGGTTCTCATCCATGATGAAAGCCTACTGCGTACGACTGGCGTAAATAAACTTGTAAAGGATGTTACGCTGGAAGAACTGCGTCAGCTTGATTGCGGTTCTTGGTTTGATCCTAAGTTTGCTGGAGAACGTATACCCACGCTAGATGAGTTACTTCAGCTAGCCAAAAGTGCTTCTATCAAACTTAATATTGAGCTAAAAAGTGGTGTTGTTCTTTATCCTGATATTGAGCATAAGCTATTGCAGAAGCTAGCAGAGTTTGGGCTTCAGCAGCAATGCATTATTTCTAGCTTTAATCACTATTCCCTTGCACTGTGTCATGCACTTAATCCTAATGTCGCTACAGGGATCCTCTATATGGAGGGACTTTATCGTCCGTGGGATTATGCTGCTACATTAGGCGCTAATGCACTTCATGCTCCAAACTATGCAGTTAATGCTGAGCTAGTAGAAGAAGCTGCTAGAAATAATACAAGTTACAATGTATGGACCGTAAATGATCCACAAGACATGAAACGACTTATTGCTACAGGAGTTGCTGGCATCATTACCGACTATCCAGATCGGCTACACGCTATCTTGAATGGAGAGGAATGAGAAGATGAAAAAAACTTGGCTGCTTGGCTTTGGTTTTTTTAGTATTAGTCTTGTCTGGGCACTATACAACGCCTTCGTTCCGTTATTCTTAAAAAAGTTTTTAGACAGTGCAGCGATTATCGGATTTATGATGACGCTCGATAATTACTTTGGGCTGTTTCTCCAGCCGATTATTGGGCGTATTAGTGATAAAACTGATACGAAATGGGGCAGGCGCATGCCTTACTTAATTATCGGCATGCCGCTTGCAGCATTATTTGGTGCGCTCATTCCATTACATACAAGCTACTCATTACTTATTACATTTATGATCCTTATGAATCTATCGATGAGCTTATATCGTGCTCCAACTGTAGCTCTAATGCCTGATATTACACCGCCTCACAAACAAACCCAAGCAAATGGCATCATTAATCTAATGGGCGGCCTTGGCTCTATACTCGCTTTCACCGTCGGCTCCAAGCTGTACGATCAGCATATCGCACTTCCTTTTTTAAGCTCCTCTGTTTTAACATTAATAAGCCTTTGTGTGCTGATGATCTTTATTCGTGAGCGTCGTGATGCGCTAGAGTACACACCAGTTGTAAAGCAGCAAGAACAGGATCAAAATCTCGTTCCCGGTCGTGTATGGGGGCGGGCACATACACTGCTCAATGCAGCCAAACGAGAGCTAAAACCATATTCCTTGGAATGGACCTTCCCTACCATTATGCTGCTGGGCGCAATCTTTTTCTGGTTCTTCTCTTATCAAGGAGTAGAAGCTTTGTTTACACTTTACGCGACAGAGCGTCTAGATTTTACCGATACAGAAGCATCTATGTCTCTTGCCTTTTTCTCCGTTGCCTTTGTTGCCGCAGCGATTCCTGCTGGCTTCCTAGGAGCTAAATTCGGCAAAAAACAGATAATATCAATTGGGGTTGTCGGCTTAATTATTCTGTTTTTCATCATTGCCTTCATCAAAGATATTACAATTTTGCGCTCCCTTTTACTTGTAAGCGGTATCTTCTGGGCATGCATTAACATTAATTCATACCCATTTGTTATTTCATTAGGTAAGCAAAGCAGCATCGGCACACGAACAGGCATTTATTATATTGCTTCCTCATTAGCTGCATTAACCTCTCCACCACTTATGGGACTAGTGATTGATTTGTTAGGCTATGCTTCGCTGTTTTATGTTGCTGCTGGCGGTATGCTACTTGCCTTATGCTCACTTTCCTTTGTTAGGAGCAAAAGCTAGAAAGCTAATCTACCTAATTTTGATTAATAAGAACAAAACAGCTCATCTTCATGACAAAAGCTAGAAGATGAGCTGTCCTATTGGTTAATGAGAGTTATGGCGTGAGAAGCTTCCGCCAACAACGTCTGCAACTGATTCAACCGCGATAAAGGCCTCGGCATCCTTCAACTGTACTAATGATTTCAGCTTAGAGAGCTCAATCCGAGATACGACACAATAAATCACTTTCACTTCTTGACCAGAAAAGCCACCTGTAGCATGCATTAATGTCGTAGAGCGTCCAAGCTTATGAATAATCTCCTGAGATATATCTTCGTATTTCTGTGAAATAATCGTAACTGATTTCGATTCGTTCACCCCTTCAACGACGATATCAATTACTTTACTCGCCAAATAATAGGTGACAATCGAATACATAGCCGAGCTCCACTCAAAGACAAAGCCCGCAACGATAAAAATAACAACATTAAATACCATAATAATGGTACCAACGGAAGCTTTCATTTTTTTAGAAATGAGGATCGATACAACCTCAATTCCATCAAGACAACCGCCATAACGTATAACTAGTCCGACACCCATTCCTAGCAATATGCCTCCAAATAATACAGCCAACAGCTTATCATCAGGAAAAGGACCTGAATGGTGTAGAAATGCGGTCGTAATCGACATAACGGCAATACCATATAAGGTAGAAAAAGCAAATCCCTTCCCTAATTGCTTATAACCTATTATTAGAAATGGAAAGTTAATGATAAACAGTAGCACACTTAGAGGAAATGGCGTTAAATGCGAGAGCATAATCGATATTCCTGCTATCCCGCCATCAATAATCTCGTAAGGAACAAGAAACTTCTCTAAGGCTATCCCCATCATTACTGCGCCTAAAGTAATAAAGAAAAAACGTTTTAAAAATTCTCCTGCATTCATCTAGTTACTCTCCTTGGTGTGTAAGCATGTAACTAATTTTATTCCTTTTTTTTCAGCAAATCAAATAAACTATAACCATTGATTTCCATAACTCTAAAGTCTACTTATCATTTCTATTTATCTTAACCAACCATTCACATAACACAACTTGTATGGTAGTATGGTAGTAATTCAATTAGAAATATTTTAGTGAGGTGACGCCTATTTTTACGCCGATGATAGCCCATCGTTCTGTGCGTGATCAGGTATATGAAGCGTTAAAGGAGCAAATTATTGCCCTTACCATTTTGCCCGGCACAGCTTTATCAGAAAATGAAATGGCGATTCAATTTGCCGTGAGTCGCACGCCAATACGTGAAAGCTTTGTGCGCTTGGCACAGGAAGGTCTTGTGCAAGTATTGCCGCAACGCGGCACATTAGTTTCCTTAATTGATCGAGAGCTAGTTGAGGAAGCTCGCTTTATGCGTAATCAGCTGGAAAGCGCAGTGGTTGAGCTTGCATGTGAATCCATTGCTCAGGATACAGTTGTGCAATTGGAGCTAAATTTGCAGCAGCAAAAGCTTATCCTTCAGCAAGAAAGTGTCGACCAAATGTTTAAGCTTGATCAGCAGTTCCATGCATTGCTTTTTGCAGGTGTACATAAAACCAATACTTGGAATACGATGAGCCTGCTTACCGCCCATCTTGATCGCAGTCGTAAGCTGCGACTTTTAGACAATTACGATTGGCGACAAATTTACATGCAACATATCGAGATTCTCGAAGCCATAAAAAAACACGATGCCAAAACTGCTAAAGCGATTATGCATGAGCATATCGCACGTGGTAAAGATGATATGGCTGCATTACATGAGAAATACCCACATTATTTTGTATAGGACATGCTTAGTAATAGGAGGAAGCTTTATGCGGATGACTTTTCGTTGGTTTGGTGAGGGCAATGACCCTGTTCCCTTGCACCATATTAAACAAATCCCCGGTACAGAAGGAATTGTATGGGCACTTCATGATATTCCGGCAGGAAAGGAATGGCCTCTCGATCGTATAATGGGGGTTAAGGCGCAAATCGAACAGGCTGGTTTTCATATCGAGGTAGTTGAAAGCGTAAACGTTCATGAGGATATTAAACTTGGTTTGCCTTCCCGTGAGCAATATATTGAAAACTATAAAAAGACAATCGTGTCGCTTGCTAGCGCAGGTGTTAAAGTCATCTGCTACAACTTCATGCCTGTCTTCGACTGGCTTCGTACTAATTTGTTTGGCGAGCTTGAAGATGGCTCTACTGCTATGTTTTTTGAGAAGGCGCTTGTTTCAAGCTTAACACCTCATGATCTCGTGAGTTATTTCCAAGGCAATACAGACTTCCAGCTGCCTGGCTGGGAGCCTGAACGATTAGCTCAGCTATCTTCCACTCTAAAAGCCTATGAATCGGTTGATGAGGAGCAGCTATGGAACAATCTTCAATATTTCCTAGAGCAAATTATTCCTGTTGCAGCTGAGCACGGCATTCGGATGGCGATTCATCCCGATGATCCTCCCTATCCGCTATTTGGGCTTCCACGCATCATTAACAACCAAGATAGCCTAAGAAGACTAGTGAAGCTGGTCGATCATCCAGCTAACGGTATTACACTGTGCAGTGGTTCGCTAGGAGCACGCCCTGACAACGACATCGTAGCGATGATTCACGAATTTGCAGATCGTATTCCATTTGCTCATATCCGCAACATTCGTCTTGAAGAAAACGGCGACTTTATTGAAACCTCGCATCGTTCAGAGGACGGTACTGTCAATATAGCAGCGATCATGAAAGCTTATCATGATATCGACTTTACTGGTTACGCCCGTCCAGACCATGGTCGTCATATTTGGGATGAGCAATGTCGCCCTGGATACGGCTTGTACGACCGTGGCTTAGGCATTATGCATTTATGGGGATTATGGGACGCTTATCGCTACGCGGCAACAAGTAAATAGTTCTCATTCTTCCAAATCTATCAAAATTAAAGTTATAGGAGGTATTTCAATGTCCGTTATTCAAGCTATTCATCCAGCTCTACATAATAAAGTCGCAGTTATTACAGGTGGTTCAGGAGTATTATGCAGCGCGATGGCAATTGAGCTAGCTAGACAAGGTGTTAAAGTGGCCGTGCTTGGTCGTACTCTTGAAAAGGTTAATCATGTTGTGGAGCAAATTAAACGAAATGGTGGTGTAGCAATCGGACTTTCCTGTGATGTCACTAATCAGGAGAATGTAGAGGCTGCTGCTGCTGAGGTGGAAGCGCAGCTTGGAGCTTGTAACATTTTGATCAATGGTGCTGGCGGTAATCAAGCGACAGCCAACACAACCAATGAAACCTTCAGCTTAGACGACTGGAAAAATCCAGAGGTTAGATCGTTTTTCGATCTTTCCACTGACGGTATCCGCCAAGTAATGGACCTAAACTTTATCGGAACACTAATTCCGTCACAAGTTTTTGCAAAACAAATGCTTAATGCGGAAAGTCCCGTTATTATTAATATCTCTTCCATGAGTGCACCTTCACCGATGACGAAGGTTCCTGGCTATAGTGCCGCCAAAGCTGCGATTAATAACTTTACCCAGTGGCTAGCTGTTCATATGGCCAATACAGGTATTCGTGTAAATGCGATTGCCCCCGGCTTCTTTCTTACCGAGCAAAATCATCGCTTACTATTAAATGAAGATGGTTCGTTAACAGAGCGTTCGAATAAAATTATTACCCATACGCCGATGCGTCGTTTCGGTAAGCCTGAAGATCTGCTAGGCTCGTTATTATGGCTCTGTGATGATCAAGCATCAGGCTTCGTTACAGGAATTACCGTACCAGTTGATGGCGGCTTTATGGCATATGCAGGCGTTTAATCATCATTGATCAGCAGTATGATAGCGCTAAACAGCCTTACTAGCATCTAAGCAATGCGTTTGCTTAAAGCTAGTAAGGCTGTGTCATGATTTAATAATTACGAAGATATCAGTATTTATTCTACGTTCATATAGATTTCTTCTTGCTCGACATCGAAAGAAATACGTAGGTTTTTATCTTCCAAATACCACATATTATCCTTCTCAATGAAATAATGAATTCCATCGACTGTATGCTCTGCACCGATTTCACGAGGCTGATCTTGTATTACGCCCAAGGAAAGCCCTGGATGTACACTGCCACATCCGCCTAATCTCACAAAAATGCGGACATGATCTCCTTGACCCAGCTCCATCTGTGTTTTGTACCAATTTGCTGCTGGCTGCTCAACGATTAATGCCATTGCTATGCACACCCCTTTTGAAGAAATCCCAATCTCTAAATGATTGGTGTATTGTCATTGTAGCAAATGTGTGCTTTATTGTTCAATGCTATTTCTTTTTCCATTTCTTGAATACCAAGACCAAATCGGCAACAAAACCTTATCTTCGATGCCTTTTACAGCATAAGACAGCGCACTGCCAAGCACTTGAACATGAATATTATGCAATTCTCGCTTTCTTTGCATCGGCGAAGATTTTAAGCTCAACGTAACAATATGCTTGCGACGTACAAAATGGGTGATGAGGTTAATATTTCTTTTGCGAAGCGTTAGATCATTACCCTCTAGCCATACACCCGAAGACTTCATACGGAACAAGCACCATGCCCATATAATTGGCAGCAGTAATAGCAAGAACAACCCGCTCCATTGCCACAACCAAACTGCTCCTGCTACAAGCAATAAGCCAATAATCGTTGGCATTAGCGCATAGTTACGGAATGCCCTTTTGGGCGGAGCATGCAGCTGCTTACGAAGCTGGATCGTATAATCTGGCAAAAGCTCTTTCATAATAGACGGTATTTCCTTCTTTCGCGCAAGTGGATGAATAACAAGCTGCTCTAATTTATTAGAGGTAACAACCTGCACCCTCAGCTCCGCGAAGCCGAGCCATTGACGAAGTGGATTTTCCTCCATAATAACCGCTTGGACCTTGTTTTGGTCGAAAATATAGCTTTTCTTCTCCAGCAAGCCATAGGACACGGCTAGCTGCATATGGCTTCTAGTTATTTGATAGTCTCCAAATTTGATCAAATAAATAGCGACCGAAAGCAGCCATACGCCCCCTATGACAAGCAAGGATAGAAGTAGTAGCAATATGACTGGTAATCCAGAAGTTTGATCGATCACCTGATCAAACACTCTATCGTATAGCCCTGGACTTATGACATCCAGTACCTCATCGGCGAAGGAAAAAATACCAAAAATAAAGATAAACGCAAAATTTAGATTAAGCGACGTTAACGACGCCTTTAACAGTTGAGCAAAGCTTAAGTGATAGCGATATTGGGGCTCCTCATGGTTAGGCTGCCCAGTAGCATCTATTGAATTGCTGCTGCTTGAATGCACATCATATGAACGGCTTACCTGATCACCGTGTGCTACCCGATCCACGCTTGCATGATCGTTACGGGGTAGCTGGTCAATGTTTGCCCCATCGTTACGGACTAGCTCATCTACTCCTGCACCATCACCATGACTAGTCCCTTCATTATAACTAGCCATAACATGCTGCTGACCTTGACTTAACTGTACACCTTGCCTAACCTGAACTGACTGCTCTACCTGTCTCTCTTGAGCTACAGCTGTATCCGTACCCGACTGTGCACCTCGATGGAGCAATTCTCCCTGTACTACAGCTACATCTTGACCGGTAGCTGCATCATGAGCTTGCTGGGCTCCTTGGCCTGCCAGATCGGACTGTGTTGATTTAACCATTCGCAGTTGCTTAAGCTGCCCCTGTAGCTCTAGCGCATAGGCATGCTTCAGCACACGAAGCTCACCTTCAGCCTTTCCAGGTTGTCCACCAGGCGTTTCGATCTGTAAGGACGCTGCACCGACAATACGCAGTAATAGTGGCTGCTGAACGTTCACAGAGTGAATTCGATTATAATAAATCGTCTTCTCCTCACGCTTAAAAATTCCTTTATGAATAATTAAGCGGTCTTGCTCTAAGGAATATTGAAACTTTCTCCATTCCAAGTAACAAGTAATACCGATCGCAATGATTACCAAGGTAAGTATCGATAACGTAGCTAGTGTCTTCGTCCCATTCCAATCCTTAACCTTAATCGATATTAAAATGATGATTGGCAGAAGGTTACGAAGTGCTTTAATAAATGAAACCAACATATCCAGCTTAGATAATCGTCGAGCGTTAGTCATGCTGTTCATCCACCTTAGCTAGTTCTCCAATACGCAGCTTCAACGCTTCCGCTTCCTCTTGATGAATCCCTTTAATTTCATGCTTCGTCGCAGCCGTTACAACCGTAATGCTAGCCAGCTTATACTTTCGCATAATCGGCCCGCTTCCGACCTCAACATGCTGAACGCGTACCATCGGGATTAAGATATTGGAGCGAAAAATGATTCCCGATTGAATTTCGATTTCTTCTTCAAAAACTTCAAATGAAAAGCTACGATACTCATAGTTGGGATAAATCCAAGTAAACACAATGAAAGATAGCAGCACGATCCCCCCTGTAATCCATACAGGGATTAGTGTCCAATCCTTCCAGATCGCAAATGCGAACCATCCCCCGATAAGAAGCAGCAGGACAACATGAAATATTACATTCGATAGTTTAGATGCTTTGATATAATCCTGATGCAGCCTATGGGCAAGCTCTCGTTGCATGAATCCAATTCCTCCTGCAGTAATAATTTATAGTGGTACGAGCTGTGCACTTCCCACTATGTTCCATTCTACAGGATTCCCATTGGAAAATATACCCGGATAGGAGATGTTTAGTACGATAATCACTGCTGGAGAATGAAACACCGTACTGAAGGAATATTGTTCGAGCTCATAAGGATACGGATAAATGAGCTCTGCTTCTAATATTTCAAAATGCACGATTTCGACACGTTCATTTACGAAAGAGGCCTCTGTTGGATTTCCCGACTGATCCAGATTTAGATTGCGATAAATATAGCTCTCTGCTTCAGTCTTCGCCCGATCAACATCAAGCTGAAAGACGCCATCTGCCAGTGACACCTGATCGATTTGCAAGGCAGCAGCATGAGCTCCACGGTTAACAGCCTGCTTCGCCTTATAATAAAATTTCATTGCCAGCTCTTGCTCCATCCCGCTTCCATACATCGCTAACCATAACACTAGCATCAACGGTATCATTAACAGCTTATACATTCTTCCCCCCTCTACCAATCAACAAATTCGCTCATTTGCACGCCATATGCAGTTATATACCGCTTGTCAGGCGCTGGAACGCCTATTAATGCATCAATTGCGAATAAGTTTCCCATCGGATAGCTAAGATGCAGTGCAATGCCTTCACCGCGTGGCACAGGTGGAGCCTCAATAACTGCTTGCCCAAGCGTACTAGTTCCCTCATAAACAAGCATCTCGGGATTAAGGCCGAATCCCGCAAGTCGATTACGAGACTGCTCGATTAAAGCAATTGGAATGTACCCATATTGACCACTTGTGCTCACTTCAAGTAAATAATCGACCTCCTGCTGCAGCAAAGCGTGACGCAGAATATATACATGCTTGTACACGGGAGCAAACATCATCCAGCATAAAAGCGATGCAAGCAATATGAAGGCTAACAATTGCTTCATGCGTCAATGCCTCTAACATATTCGGTCGTTGCCTCATGAGATCGCTTCAGTCCAAGCTTTAAGCCTGTCCCTCCTTCAACAACAGCCATATAGATCGCAAGCAAACAAATGAGCAAGGCGCAAGCGATTAACAATTGCTGCATATAGATCACAACCTTACAATTATTCAGTGTGTATAACTTTGTATGAATGGATGTTTATTCAGATGTGAATATGAGGATAATGTGGGTGATTTTGTGAGTAAATAACTGTCAAATAAACTATGGATTGATATTACCAATTTGCGTATTGGCAGAAGTTCCTCTATTTTGTATCTGTGCTTTAGTTCCTGTTCCATCTTGCGCAATGATGCTATTGAATAGCAGTACAACGACTACAAGCAGCATGACAGTCATCAGTATATTTTTCATCGTCTCACCTCCTTTCAAAGACTGGATACTACGAAGACTAGACTTACCTCTGCCTCAGATTAATTCATCATCGACATTAGCTTATTAACCTCCTGTACCCATGGATATAAAAACACTTGAAAAGTATATAGGATCGGAATGCCGGCAATCACGAACAAAACATAGGAGCTCGTTTCCTTACGACTTTCCTTAGCTAACGCCAACCTCATCTTATAATCTCGTAAATGTGCACGCAATAGCTCATAAAAGCTGTTATCATGCTGCTTATGCAATGCTGATATCGTTTCGACAAAGCTAGTCCCTTCGGGCGTAGCGATTTTACGCTTAAATGCTTGCAATGCCGCAGCAGGATCGTGATACCATTCCGCGAGTAACGTCTCCATATCTCTACGCAGCAGCTTACTGTAAGGCAAACAACGTCGTAGCTTCGTATGAATGTGTAGATTAGAATCTTCAAAGTAAAGCAATTGGTGACTAATACTATATATTTCAGAGGTAATTGCTACTGCACGCAGCTCACGGTATAACTTTAGCCAGTATAGATCCCAGATCAGTACAATTATGCCTGCTAGCGTCAGCAGCGTGATAATTAGCATGCGCATATTGAACGGCCATATGCTCATACTCAAACCGAGCACCAGTACCGAAAAAAACATGCTAAACACGATAATCAATATGCGACGATACACACAGTAGCTTAGTACCGATAGCTCCCAGCCACAGCCTCCTAGCAAGATCGCCCGCTCATCACCGAGAAGTTCTTCTGATTTTAGTCGCAGCAAAGCTAGCAGCTTATCAGATGGCTCTCGCTGTCGCCAGCCCCACAGTCGCTTATGCCATTGCGATGCATGGAAGCGGTTCGGAAATAAACGAAGCAGCATATAAATAGCAAGCATAATAAAGATAAACTGTCCGGCAACAATTGCATAATTAATCCACACTACCATCGACATCTCCTACACCTCACCTCCTATCTCAACCTAGCTTTTTACGGGATAAGTACAGCCCCATCAAAAAGGATAAAAAGATCATCACCATCATATGCAGCAGCATTTCACGACCACCGCTATCGTAAAAGTAGTAATAGATCGACTGCTCACGATTGTAATAGAAATTGATGCCAACAAATAACGCTAGAAACAATAAAGGCGTAAAGTTAGCGATCCTGATTTCTAATAATCGATGTCGCTCCTGCTCATTAGCAGCTCGCGCATCTCGCATATCACGAGTTAGCTCGCGAAGACTATTGCTTATGCTAACCCCTTCATTCATCGCCACATGTAGCATTTGAACAAAATAATCAGCCCATCTATGTCCTAATGCGTGACTAAACAGCTGTAAGCTCTCTTCATCGCTCTCCATAACCGATAAATTGCGATAAAGCTGCTCAAATACTCGTTTCATCACGCCCGTCATCACCTTTTCTTCAATTAATCGTGCTAATGCTACTTTCACTTGCCTCTCGCCAGTAATGAGATAGCACTGATAAAACGCCTCTAACGCTGGTAAAAAATCAAGCTGTGCCTCCATCCGCTTCTGTATAAGCAGCATTCTCAAAATGAGATAGGGCAGTAATGCTAGCATTGCGCCAAGCAATAGCATGCCTTGCGGCGTATTGAAGATCCAGTAGCCAAGCAGCATTCCTCCTATACCAAGTGCAATTAACAGCGTGAGCAGCTGATCGCCTTGAATTGGCAGTCGCAAGGAATGAATTAACTGATTCATATGCTTATTGATCGTGCCAAGCAGCTTACTACTCTTATTACTCTTTCTACGCCTCTTATCCATAGCTTTCCCAATACTTCTGCCCTGCCTCAAGCGTGCATGTAATTTGTTGCGCTCCACAATAGACTGCAATATCCAATCTGTCACAAAAAAAAGTAACAAAAAAATCAAACTAAGCAGCATTAATAAGACTGTATTAATTGGCATCCTTGATCCCTCCATATTGCTGAGGAAAACAACGTTGCAGCTCAGCCCAATTCATTTTCCACTCATCTCGCTCTACATCATATGTAGCCCAATCCTTAACGACGACCTCATCATTCTCCCAGCCAATTCGCGCGATTCTTGTTATGACCCGCCTGCCGTTCAAATATTTCAGATGAATTCCTACCTCAGTAACATATAATGCGATCCGCTTCGCTAATCGCTGTGGGTCCATCGCGCGCCCATCCAGCATACACATATCGACGATCGCCTCAGGAATATCCTCTAGCTCATTAGCATGAACCGTCGTCATACTGCCACGATGCCCACGTGTGCAAGCACGAACATAAATATTTGCATCATCATCTCGAATTTCTGCATGAATAATGCGTTGTGGAGACTGGCGTAAGGCGAGCTTAAATGCTTGCTTGGCACTATGTAAATAATCATCCTCATTAATTTCATATTCAACGACGTTGCGCTCAGGATAGTCGCGACTAATCATTAGCTCATATCGCCCTTCGATCGTTATTAAACGTTCCGAGGCTGGCAGCTCAGCGATTAACGCCTTTAGCAGATTCGTTTTACCTGTATTGGTTTGACCGATTAAGACGAGATTGAAACGAGCGGAAAGTATACAATGTAACAGCTGGAGCATCGCAGGCGACAACATGCGATATGGAGCTGCTGCCAAGACCTGTAGAGGAATATTACGTAGTGTATAGAAGCGTATCGTAAGCGTAGGTAACGATGTATAGCCATTACCTGTAATGGTCACACGCGAGCCATCTCGAAGCATAACCTCGGCCCAACGCTTTTTCATATTAAATTGATCATTATTAAACAGGACAAGATTATGCTGAATCCGCTCCACATCTTTCATTTGCTCAAATCGGTAGGAAGATAAGGAAAGCTCACCTCGAATGACGGTGAAAATTTGTGTGCCCACCACTTGGATCTCCTCTAAGCCTTCTGTATCTGCAATAATTGCTTCTAATACATGTAATCCAACAATTTCAGCAAATACCGCTTCAGCCAATGTCGCATATGGATGCGTATAGCCAGCAAGCTCTTGTATATGAAGCTGCAGCAACCGATCCGCTATTAGATGCAATATGTAGCTGCGTGCCTCTGCGTAGCCTAACACCGCCTGATTCAGCCGCTCACTATATTGCCTACGCTCATCCTCGTTATAGCCGCGCGGTATAGCGAGATACCCGCGCAGCTCATGACACAGCTTATGGAATTGCTGCAACCCTTCTTTTTCATCATTGTTCTGCTGCCTTTCCTCTTGCTTGCGACGCTTCGCCATATAGTCAAGCGCTGAAAACCGCTTATTATCATTCATGAATTTCACCTCCTTCCATTAATGCTTAATCATGCTTAAACAATAACGTTACAACTGCTGAGATTGAGCGAGGTATGTTTCTCCCTTTCTTTCTAAAGCTTGTCTCCGGTGACAATGACACCAGTTGAGCCGTGTATGCACTGAGCCACCTTCTCCCTTCCCTATGCTGCTTCAGCCACATCGTCAGCTCTCCGCGATCCAGTGCCTCATATAACGTGCGAGGAAGAGCAATCGGTGGCAGCTCCTGTCCATTAAATGCTGGAAAGCTATGGCGCGGCTGATATAACCCTCGTTGCTGTTTAATTACGCTGCAATAAAGCCTTTTGTCCTGTAGTTGAATATGCTCACCCATAACGCCTATCCAGCCCATATAATCATCCTGAAAATGCGATAGCGCAGTCGTCGTTGTTACAACAACGGTATCTGCCTCCACCAACGCACTAATCGTAGCTGCATTATCCCAATAAGCATTCACATCTAGAAATACATAGTCATATAGTTTGCAAGCGGAACGGATCAGCGCCGTTAGCTCCTCTACCCCGTAATACTCAGCTGTTTCTCGATATCGATTGCCGAATAACAGATATAGCTCCTGCTCGCTGTCATATCGATGCATCGCATGCATGAGCATCCCCTGATGAAAGCTTCCATTACGCAAATGCGGCAATAGCTCATCCAAACTTGCTCGATCCTCATCAATCCCCATATAGGTATGCAGCTTAGAGGACTTCAAATTCAAGCAAAGATATGCCACTTTCTTCTTTAATCGCTCGGCAAGCCTAACCGCTGTCGTCAAAGTAATTAGTGTCGTTCCTATATTTGGCGTCGTTCCAACAAACGTAATGACCTGGCTCTTTCCTTCCTTATTCATCATTACGCATCTGTCCCTTCAGTGGAGTAGGTAGCGAATGATAAGCAATAACGAGCTTATTCTCTCCAGCACGACACATCTCATCAAGCTGGAGCCACTGCTCCTCTGTCAAATTCACATTGATATGCTCAATCATGCCGTTCGCTTGGCGTCTCGAAGCATACATTTGCTCCGCATTGCCTCTTACGATGCTGTTTCGATCTCCTTCATCAGGCACATCTACCTCATGATTGGCGCCAGTTTTCACAGAGGCTACAACGATCGCCTCTTGAAATAAGCGCTGGGATAATCCGTCAGGCGATGATACATAAATCCACACTTCATCGCCAGCGCGTATGCCGTTACTAATTGATTTGATATAGTCCTTAGGAATTTGAAATGTCGCTTGGCCTTCATGAGGATGCAGTGCGTATTTATTAAGCTTCCACAATAAAATCGGTTCACTAACGCCGAGTGGAATGACCGCTTCCTGACCGATAATATCCTCCATCCGATACACCATATCCTCTGTACCTAGTGACATCGGAATCGACAACCATGCCAGCTGCTCAGCTGTAATCGCCTTACCTGCATCAATCCAATTGGCAGGTACAACCACATCTACACGTTCCTCAGCCTGCACTCGCTCCAGCTGAACATAATACAGCCCGTATACAGCTAACGCTGAAAGTAATGCTGCAATGATGGATAGCAGCATTCGTCGTTTACTTATCATAGTGAGCTCACTCCTCTTTAACCAACCTTAGTTATTCATCAAAAATAAGCAACAAAAAAAACGCAACGCTCACCATAAAGGCGAAAACGTTGCGTTCTTCACACGTTCACTTATTACTTTTCTATATCATAGCAAATAAAGAAAAAATTGTCTATTCTAAAAATCAATTAATCCTACACTTATTAACAAGGCGTCATCGACCTTACGCATCGTTTCATCATCCAAATGCGTAATTTTATCGGTTAGACGCTGCTTATCAATGGTGCGGATTTGCTCTAGTAGCACGACAGAATCGCGATCAAAGCCATGCCTTTCGGCATCCATCTCGACGTGAGTTGGAAGCTTTGCCTTCTGAATCTGCGCTGTAATTGCTGCGACGATAACTGTTGGACTGAATCGATTACCAATATCATTTTGAATGACAAGAACAGGCCTAACTCCCCCTTGCTCGGAGCCGACCACTGGTGATAAATCCGCAAAAAAAACATCTCCGCGTTTTACGATCAATCCCTACACCCCGCTAACAAGACGACCTAGAGTATGGTCTGCTTCTTCCTCCGCTTGAAAAGCTTCCGAGGCAATATTCAAATTTATTCTTGCCATCTCCATATAACCGCGCTGCATCTTTTCTCGAATTTGTCTCTTTTTCCTTTCGAGCAGATACAGCTTCATTGCCTGGCGAATGAACTCACTGCGATTTGAATTTTCAGTTGCGACAATTCCATCTACTTCTTCCAGCAATTGATCTGGCAAGCTGATCATGATTCGCTTTGTATTATGAATATTGGCCACAGAATTCGCACCTCCAAAACTTTTCCAACACTATACTACACATTATGACATAAACATATCTATTCTATACTTCAATATATATGAAGCACATATATCAAGTATGCTATACCGTTATATTATAGGGTAATGCTCCTGCACTCTACTGCAATATAATAAGCATTATATACCGTTTCGAGCATCGAGCAGTTAATCCTTTAATGCCTCGACAAAAAAGGATATGTAAGTTTTACCAACGATCACAACAACAAAAAACATGACCTAACTTCCCACATTAATACTATATTACACTACAATATGCGGATTAGCTATAACAAATTGTTGGAAAAAACTTCCCTAGGCTGTGCATGATGTCAGAATAGCTTCCGTGACCTATTACATTCCGTTACTTACTGCAATAACTTTGCCATTTTCAATATAACGACGAGGCACACGACTCGCTAGCATACAGGTAAGCTCGTAGTTGATGGTACCGATCTTATCAGCAAGCTCTTCTGTCGTAATGGTTTCTTCCCCTTGCTTGCCGATTAAGATCACTTCCTGATCTAATAACTCGGCAAGTGTCGTTTGACCTTTAAGCTGCTCTAGTGAAATCATACATTGATCCATGCAGATTGCTCCGATGACTGGGATTCGTTGTCCGTTCAGCAGCGCTTCAGCTTTTCCAGTCAGCATACGGCTGTATCCATCGGCATAACCGATCGGCAGCGTGCCGATCCATTCATCTCCCTCAGTATAATAACGAGCACCGTAGCTTATTCCCCATTGCGGAGGTGTCTGCTTCGTATGGACAATCTTCGTTTTCAAGCTGAGTACTGGCTTCAAATGAATATTCTCTTGATTCACTTCTGTAGACGGGTACAAGCCATACATCGCAATACCAAGACGCACCATATCTCCTACCCAATTTGGCGTATCCATGCCTCCAGCACTGTTCGCTGCATGAATAATCGGAATATCCCAGCCCTGCTGACGAACATAGCTTTCCACCGCATGGAATCGCTCATATTGCAGCGAAGTGTACGTCTTATCTGCTTCATCAGCTTTAGAATAATGAGTAAATATCCCTTCCACATTGACACTATCCAATGCACGAGCACGCTTAATAAAATCGATTACTTCCTCAAAGCCCAGCACACCTAAGCGTCCCATGCCTGTATCGATTTTCACATGCACCTTTAAAGGATTGTATTGATCAATACTTAATCTGCTAGCTGCCGCAAGCTGGTCCTCACGATACAAAGCAATCGTAACGTCATGCTGTTGGGCTAGCCCAAGATCCTCAGGAGCAACAAAACCAAGCACTAATATCGGTAAAGTAATTCCTTCTTTACGAAGCTGCAACGCCTCATCGAGAAAGGCTACACCTAAATAATCCAAGCCGTAACGCTCCACTGCACGGGCAATTTCTACAACGCCATGGCCATAGGCATTGGCTTTAACCGAGGCAAGAATTCTCGTTCCCGGCTTCAAGCCTTTTCGTACTTGCTCTATATTATGATAAAGGGCATCTAGTGAAATATCTGCCCACGTTGGTCGATAAAACGTACTCAATTGCTCCACCCACTTCTTAAATGCTACTACGTCAATAGTAGTAATGTTACGCCTAGTTGCTAATAGAGTCAATGTTGTACAGGCTGTTATTTTCCATAAAAAATGAAGGAAAGCTCCCCTTCAAGCATGCTAAGGAAATGCTAATTGCGATCCTCTAGCCTGTTATTGAAAGGGAGCTTGATTTTACGATTACTTAGATACTTCAGCTTGCACTGATTGTGCAATTTTGATCATTTCTTGTTCTGGCAAATTCGCACTGCTTAAGCGATACATATTGCCATGGTACGTCCAGCTTAACGTCTGCACCTCTTCACCTGTAGTTAGCTGACCGATCGTGTAGCCTAGATTGACTAAATCACCAGATGCTAGCGTAGTTGCAATATCTTTAGCTGCTGTTTGGATAAGCGTGTAGCTATATACCCCATCATAACGTGTCATTAGCCCTGGACCACCAGCATACTCGATATCTGTGGAATCCTTCCAATTTACGCCTGTTGGTGTGTACGTAGGCTCCATTGCGATAAATTCATCCTGATCAGATAAGCCTGCTTGTGGCTGAGCAGTCGTCGGCTCCTCGATACCTGATTGGCCGTTGCTTGCGTCATCTTCTTCTGCAGCTTCATCATCTGTTGCAGGGCCTTGTGCGTTATGCTCCTCATCTGTGTTGCCCTCTACACCCTCTTGCTCTGAAGCATCTGGCTCACTGCCAACACCATCATCTCCTGGTGCGATACTCTCTTCCTCTTCCTTAATTGGAGCTGTATCTGTTGGTTCCTCTGGTGTCGGCGCTAATGCTCCAGCCTTCATATTAGCATCCGTAGAGAAATAATCCTCTTTGAAGCTTGGATTGAATTGGAAGGTGTCGAACTTCACATCAACGAGCACCGTTGCATTCGTATCGCTCACCTCAACTTGTAGCGGATGATAATCATCCTGACTTAGCCAAATTTTTTGGCGAGCAAGCGATGCGTTGTTATATTGCGCCATTACATCAAATACGTATGCATCCTCTGTCGCTGTAAATTGGCGAGAACCATCAAGCAAGATGCTTTGCACCAGTGTTTGGTACAAGTACACTTGGCCTTGTCTTTGCGGCCAATCACTTTGGAAACGGAATACTTTATTTTGCTCTGGTGTTAGGACAAATACCCCTTCATCATTACGCAGCACGATTTGAGTAATTTGCTTCTCGACATTCGTTAGTCTAATGCGATAAGATTCCGGCTTTTGATAAGAAACCTCGACTTGATACACTTGTGGCTGCTGTCCGTTATGCAGGGTCATCGTACCACTTCCAGAGTACCCCTCCATACTATTTAAAAATTTGTCCAAATCCTTTACCACGGATTCGGCGTCCTTCGTGCCGCAAGCAGATAACACTAGTGCAAAACTTAGTATAATTGCCGCGATCCATGTCAAGCGACGCATGAAATCATCCCCTCTACAACTTGGTTTTTTGCTGGCTGATACATACTTATGAGGGGACTTGACCAATTATGCGGACTGGCATGACAAGCTGGAGAATTTTTTTTGAATGGTGCGGCATGTATTTGTAAAGAAATAGCTCTTGAGATGCTTCCCTAACTACAGAAGTAGCCTCTTGCAAACAACTCTGCAAACACGAGCTACTTGAAAGCACTTTCGTTGGATCTGCTAAGCAAACAGGCTTTTGTATGCGAAAGGCGCTACTGGAACACTACAACTGTAGATAGTCACAACAGTGGGGCATGCACTTGTAGTTCGCTGTGAAGAGAACAGTATCTTTGTGACAGCAAGCATGACAATACAGAGGCGGCTTTTGTCACCCTCTCAGATTCGTATACAACGATACAGAGCATATGGCGGTGACAAGGCGACAAGACAAGCTAAACTCTCTCTGTCTCTTCCCTGTTCTCTCCTTCTCTTTTAGTTAATAAATTTATTAAAAGAGTTGTCATTTTTGTCACCAGTGACAGTCCTCTTGTCACCCCCCGCTTGTGAAGCTCCTGTATTGTACAGAATGTAGTTGCTAGACCAAGGATGAAACTACTTACAGGAGCAGATGCAACAGTGGCACGCTCAAATGATTGCAAGCCTACAGAATCAACATCTGAACGAGTACTAATTTCAACTGATGATTTTCAGTTCTCTGTAGTAACTTGCTTTTCTGTTTTTGCTGTAGAAGGAATTCATTTACTCTAATCTAATAAACGATATGTGACACTAAAGGTGACGCGTTGTAGACTCCCCACCATAAGAAAATCACTATCAACCATTTCCTATTCTCATGGACCTATATAGCAAAAAGGAGCGCCAAGTATTTTTGACTCCCCAAAGCCCAAGGTTTCACTCACTTATGTACCATTTATTCTATAATTATCTATTTATAGATAAAAAAGTGCTATATTATGATATACTGTTAATATAGTTAATTAAGGAGAGTGTTAAATGTGAATCACGACGAAGTGAAAGTTGTTCTTATCGGAGAATCAGGCTGTGGAAAAAGTACTTTGATTAGGCATTTATCTAAAAACCCAAATTTACTTAAAAATGCTTCTTCTAAGGATGGACATGCTGGCACCACTAAAGTAACAGTAGAGTATTTATTGGGTGAATACGATAAAATTCAAGTAAAGTCAGTATATTGTTTTCTAAACAATAGAGATAACTTGTCAAAATTAACAGGAAACGCTGAGTTTGATACATATTTAACCACATTTGAAGAACTACAAACATTAGATAAATATTCAGATGAGTTTCTTCTAAAAATAAACTATCTTGCAACCGAATATCTTAAAAACCTAGATATTAATAAGGTTTTCGAATTAGTTAATAAACAAAGCGTATTTTTCAACCGTATTGTTCTAACAGTTCCAATTAATGAAGATTTACTAAAAGAAATATCGAATAATAACTATAAAAGATTGAGAATTGTCGATACAAGAGGAATTGGGGATGAAGATCAAATTGAACGAGTCATTCCTTTTGCTGGTGCTGACGCAATCATGATAGTGGGTAAGCATACTGGTCCTTCTCCATTTATTATGAATGGATTAACAAAAGTATGCGAAAATTACAAGCATATTCCAATACTTTTTATTGGTTCTCATCAAATAAATGAAGATGAGGTTGATATATCATCTAGTAATACTATTGATGAATACCTCAATAAACTAGTTATGTATAACAATAATTCAAACTGTCAAATTAAAAAACTTTATGCTGATGTTTTTGAAAATCAACATAATTTCAAATTAATTCCTCCAGTTCAAGCTGTGATGAATGAGTGTCGTATTAATCATATTCCTTACATTAAGTCATTAGCAATCCCAACATCCGAACAATCAAAATATTTCAAATTCTACGTACCAGCATGTATTCATACATTTAGCAATTGTATTAAAACTATACGTTCATATCAAAATGCTCACAATGATGTTTCAAATCTTTTATTAAATAGCACAGAAAGTATTTACAAAGAATTGAATAGTAAAAACATTGTAGAGGTAGTTGTAAACTACTTAACTATTGAGCCTCAGCAATACGATTGGTTTGTAGACTTCGATTCCGTTGCAAAAGGTATACCACAAAGAAGATCACCACTATCTTATTCAATTAATTGCGTATCAGCTACACTCTACTCTATGTTAAATTATGCTATTAATAACGTTAAATTTAGCAACAATGATGTATCCAATGATATTCTTAACTTCTTCTTCAAAAGATTGTTAGATCATAATTCTAACAGTTGGTATTGGGGATATGACTCTGGTTATTACTATAATATTATTGATTTTTGTGAAGTAATAACTGACAAGTGCAAAAGAAAGCTTAGAGATAGAGAAAACCCACTGTATTTAGACAGTGTAATAGCTACTAGACACTCTATTAAATATGACAGTAAAAAATCAATTAAAATTTTACTTTTTGAAGAAAGTTTATTGTATTTGATTAATAAAATAGGTGATAACTCTGAAATAAAAACATTTTTAAGTAATTCATTGGACATAGAATCAACGGCATAGATAAACACTGTTCAAAAGAGCGGACTCGAATCCATCGGGTCCGCTTACTTTTCATCTATAGGTAAAGTGAGGGTGTTGAAATGTACTCTTGGGCATATACCACCCCCCATATTTGAAAATATATACGACCTTTCTTGTTGACATACATTGCCTTACTGTAAATTTCAATTCCTGTCATAATTCATCAGTATTCATGCGCAAGTAACAACGTGGTCTGTTCCCTGTTCGCTTCTGTGATTATCCAGAACTCGATGCCCTCAAGACTTCTGCAACAGAGAATAGTCGCCCGCCTGTTAGAAAGGCATTTTCGTTTGCTAGGAAGTCTTCCTCTGTTATACTTCCCCATATTCCATTCGCATGTTGGTTCAGCGCCACCATCTGGTCGAATTCACTAATGTACTCTTTTACCCCTTTAATTAGAATAATTTCGCCAAGTCGGAACTTTGCTATAGAATCTCCTCCCTTGAAATTTCTGAAATTATTAAACCATAGCAATATTTGTTTTTGTCAATTATTCCTAGATATATATTGACGTGGCATATTGTTCCAAGTTTTAATGGTATATTGAATCGGAGGAGATATATGAAAGCATTACTTAAGAGCTTTACTATGACTTGTCTAGCTTTGCTTCTGCTATTGACCGCTTTTCCTAGTACATATGCTGCAACGGTTACCTTTACTGATGTATCAAGCAAAATTTTGGGCTAAGTCTGCTATTGAGTGGGGTGTGCAAAACAACATCATCACAGGCTACACAGACAAAACTTTCCGCCCAAACAACAATGTTACCGAAGCTTAGTTCCTTGCCATGTACATTCGTGCATTTGTTGTAACCCCCGCAGTAAAAGAGCTTAAACATTGGGCTGACCCTGCCTACGCTTACGCTGTCGGCAAAAACTGGCCTGTACTTGGCTACAGCTCCACTACAAATCGTAACAAAGCCGTTACTCGTGGCTTTGTAGCTCAAATCATTTCGAGTTCCCAAGGTCTGAACCTTGACGAGACTTCGTCTGTACAGTTCCTTTTGAACGAAAACCTCTCTGCAGGCAAAACGAGTGCTACTTCGTCGACATACAAAGATGTATCGACAAAAACGGGTGAGGATACCGTTCTCGTATTTGGAGTTGGTTCAGAACGATACGTGACGTATGAGGATAATGTTACACCTGGTGAGAGTGCTTATGATATGCTTTGCATTTCCAAAGCTACAGATAAGGCTCGTGATATTGCATATAAGATTCTTGAAACGCTTGGTGTGAAGATTACACCTGAAATCAAGAAAGCAATCGAAGATGCTCCGAACTTGTCACCAGAGGAAGTAAAAGAAATCCGGATTGAAAATTCTAATGTCGATATTAGTATTAGACCAAGCAAATATAATGAGGATATTATCAACATCTCGGTCTAGGTAAAATAGCCCTTAGTACACGAAGAGGGCACCCTAGGGTGTCCTCTAACTCTACTATTATATTAACAACTAGCAGACCGACTAAAACTATTATTAATGAAAGGAAGGGACTGTAAAATAGATTGTGTATACTCCAAAACCTATTAAAATAGTAGTAACAGAAAGGTTGGGAGAACACATGGGATTATGGTCAAAGGAACAACTACGAGCTTTCATTAAAGAGAACA
>Ga0182739_1000419_pt1 | contig 57400 bp, 83 predicted proteins | sample eDN5th30CBELigBY_FD_128873 | JGI IMG/M metagenome (GOLD analysis project Ga0182739, IMG submission 128873) | Enriched backyard soil microbial communities from Emeryville, California, USA - eDNA 5th pass 30_C BE-Lig BY (version 2) (version 2) | ecosystem: Environmental > Terrestrial > Soil >... | reverse complement strand
GCTGGGTGGACGTTCAGCGAAAGGTGAGTGGCAAGTGGGAAGTGGAACGACTGACCAATGTGGTGGTCGAACCTTTCGAACGTCACAACCACCAACAGAACGGCCACATGACGGCCGGCGATCTTGAACGCCTCGCAGCCGCCGAGGCAAAGCGTCAACGCAAAGCAGCTAAACTGAGGAGCCTCAATCAATGACACTTCGATACCGAAACTTCTACGCGGCCCAACATGCGCTGCGTGCCGCGTTCAAGACACGCGCCGAGACGGTCCATCCTATGACCTGGCAGGGCATGGACGTATCACGTCGCCCGGAGATGCGCAGTCAGGAGCTGCTCATGGAGTCGTTCATGATCGACCTCGCGGGCATCACCGACCTCGATCACTGGCGCCATGACATTCGCCCAAACCTTCCCTGGGCGGACGATCACTTCGAAGAGCGCGTCTGCGGCTACCCGATCAACCCAGGTGTCGAGTGGGAGAACTGGCCTTGGGCAACGAGCGCCGACAAGCATCGTGACGAACGTGGCGAATTCAACCACAACTACATGGAGCGCCTCTGGCCGAGGTTCGCGGGATACATCAAGAAAACGAAAACTGTTGCTGAGTGGAAGGAAGCGGCTGAGAACCCGGACCACATGATGGACTTCGCCGTCCCTCATATTGGCATCCGCGGTGAGTATGGTGACTTGCGGCGCGCTGTCGAGAAGCTTGCTCACGACCCGCTGAGCCGCCAGATCGTTGTGCCGTTGTTCTTCCCGGAAGACACCGGCGCCAATGGCCGTATGCCGTGCACGCTGCTCTACCAGTTCATTCGCCGCGATGATCGATTGCACATCTACTATCCGCTACGCTCGTGCGACTTCGTTCGTCACTGGGCGGACGACTGCTATCTGGCAGTTCGCCTCCTCCTGTGGGTGTTGGACAAATGCGTCCACTACAACGAAGAGGCCTGGAAGGACGTGGTGCCCGGCACCTACACCATGCACATGTCCTCCCTGCACGTCTTCGAGAATGACAGGAGCCACCTGTGACACAGCAACACTTCTGGGACAGTGAGGGCCTGCAAATCCTCACACCTTCCACAGACGAGGAGCTTGAGGCCATCCATCTTAACGGTGGATGTCTCGAGCTTTCGTCGGAGACGCTCATCCGTTTGACCAAGGCTGAGGACATGCTCAATGAGCTGATCGATGCTTGGGAGGCTCTGCCCGGAGGACGTCACTACTCGGTGTCGCGTGTCAGCGCATGGCTCGAGCACGACATGACCAACGCCATCAACAAAGCTCGGGCGATGCTCGGCAGGCCGAAGCCGGGGTCTGCCACATGAGGATCAGCCGGCAAGCCATGTTCATGGAGATGGCTCATGTGGTCTCCAAACGGTCAACCTGCTTCCGCCTTAACGTGGGGGCCATCATCGTCGGGAATAACAATGTCCTCTCTATGGGATACAACGGCCGGCCGGCTGGTCGCGATCATTGCCAGGGGTCTGCTTGCCCGGGCCGCTTCTCGTGCAAGGAGACGACGCATGCCGAGCGCAACGCGATCAACCGTCTTGAGGCTCCGCACTCCCTACGCTCACTTGACCTGTACTGCACCGACAGTCCATGTCAGGAGTGCGCCAACCTCATCGCCTCGCACGGGGGCATCGGTCGAGTGTTCTTCGCTAGACCGTATCGCATAACAGAAAGCTTGGACTGGCTACTCACGCAGGGCATTGACTCTTATCAGGTCATGCCTTCGGGGTATGTGGTGAATTGGCAATTCAAGGAGATCGTGAGTGAGCAAAGTCTTATTCGTCAGTGAAAACTCATTCGGGCCTGCGAAGCAATTGCTCAGTGACGCCATCGACAATGCCGGAGTGGAGGACCATGATGTCTTCTATCTTCCGGCAGTCGAGGGCAAGAAGAAATTCGGCAAAGGCGACCTCAAGCTGTTCGGCGATCAGATCGCCTCCGAGGTAAAGAAGCGCAGGTGCAAGTACGTCATGCTCCTGGGAAACACTCCTTTGCAAGCAGTGACGGGACATGCGGGCATCACCAAGCGACGAGGCAGGCCCGTCGAACAAAATGGCGTAATCTACCTGCCGGGCTTTAGTCCGGCTTTTGCGGCTTATGACGATGGGAATGCCGAAATCCTCGAGCGTGATGTCAAGACGCTCAAAGAGATCATCGACTTCGGAGGCATCCCTGAAGAGCGTGAGCTGAACATCCGATATGTCATCGACCGCAAGTCATTCGAGGAGATGCTTCGCGATTTGCGCGGCACTGTGTCTTTCGACATTGAAACTACAGGACTGTATCCTTTCGCCAAAGGGGCGAAGATCACGACCATTGGTTTCGGTACCAAGCGGGCCCAATGGATTTTGCCCATTCGCCACTACGAGTCCCCATGGTCCCGTTGTGAGCTGGACATGATGATTGAAGAGCTCTCCTACGTCTTGGAGGATTGCTTCATCGTCACGCATAACGGCAAGTTCGATATGCTCTGGATGCGGCAGCATTTCGATGTCGAGTGGGAAATCGGTTTCGACACGATGCTGGCTCACTATATCCTCGACGAGAACTCGCTGCATGGCCTCAAGTACTTGGCCATGAAGCTGTGTGGCGCAGTCGACTGGGAAATCGACAAGGAAGAAAAGAAGGGCGCAGCCCCGTTGCTTAAGCTGGGCAAGTATCACGCCCACGACCTTTATTATACTCGCGAGCTGAGGTTCGTCCTCGCCCGCATGTTGCGCGAAGACCAAGAGGTCAAGCTCGTTTACGAGCACATCCTTCTGCCTTGTGCCAACCTGTTTGTGGATATTGAGTATGCGGGCGTCTGCATCAACACCAAGCAGTTCAAAGAAGCTGAGCGCGTTCTTCGAGGTCAGTACAACCAGGCGCTCAAGGACCTCAAGCAATATGAACCCACAGGACTGAAGGACAAGCGAGGCAAGCCCGTCAAGTTCAACTGGGGCTCGACGCAACAACTGGCTAAGCTGCTGTTCGGTAAGAAGAATGCCAAGGAAGGAGAAATCCAATGCGACTGGGGGCTGGGACTTCCAGTCCTCGACAAGACCGACGCGGGCAACGCATCTTGCTCGGAGTCAGTCATCAAGCGCATCGACCATCCCTGCGCGGGGGCATTGCTCAAGTTCCGCGAGGCCAAGCAGCAGCTGTCGTTCTTTATCGACGGGTGGAAGCCGTATCTCACCAAGAAGGAATGGGAAGGAGACGTTTACTGGTTCCTGCATCCGAGCTTTAAGCTGCACGGGACTGTCACTGGCCGACTGTCGTGTGAGAACCCGAACCTGCAGCAGGTACCGCGTGACCCTCGTATCCGCACGCTCATCACCGCACCAAAGGGTTGGGTACTGATCGATGCAGACTTGTCTCAGATCGAGCTGCGCATCGCCGCTGAGCTCGCTGGCGAGTCCGCGATGATCCATGCCTTTAAGACCGGCATAGACGTTCACTGGCTGACGTTGCTGCGCGAGCTGGAGCGATCCCACGCGCAACGCGAAACGGTCATGTCCACCGCGCTGAGGCTGACTGGCAAGAACAAGCTCAACTACAATCAGGCCATCGAGGCATTGCTCAAGGCGGGACCTGACGCTGCTCAGGATATCTACAAGGAATGGAAGGAGCTCAGGAAGAAGGCCAAGGCCATCAACTTCGGATATCTGTATGGCATGTGGTGGAAGAAGTTCAAGCTGTATGCCCGCGATAACTATGGGGTGAGCGTTACGGACCAGGAAGCTCAGGCATCGCGTGAAGCCTTCTTTGACCTGTACTCCGACTTTACCGATTGGCACAAGCGTCAGAAGTCCTACGCTCGCAAGCATGGGTTTGTCCCTTCGCTTGCAGGCCGTAAGCGTCGTCTGCCCGCAGCTCGTTCGCCATTCGATACCCCGCAACGTCGTGAAGCGGAACGTCAGTCGATCAACTCTCCCGTGCAGTCGTTCGCGAATGACATCAACCTCATGGCCTTGCTTCAGCTGTGCCGGGAGTTCCCGCGAGAGATCGTTCGCGTTGTCGGCACGGTGCACGATGCTATCTTGGTCATGGTGAAGGAGGAGTACTGCAAGCAGGTCCATGATCGTCTACTGGAAATCATGTCGGGCCCCGAGTTGTTCGAGGTGTTTGACATTGTACTGGATGTTCCGATAGAAGCGGATGCCAACATCGGTCCTTGGGGTGCCGGCGTAAGCTACGCAAAGTGGGAAGCCGCAAACAGCAACATCAAGCAGAAGGTGTGGAAAGATGACAGACGAAAACAAGCCGCGTGAGTTGTGGCGTCACAAGAAACGTGGAGGCACCTACGAAGTTCTCCACAGGGGTCGGATGCAAATTGACCACGACCTTGACTCTTTGGGCTACCGGGATTATGAGGACATAGTCGTCTATCGCGCCGAGGATGGCACTGTCTGGGTCCGCCCTGAGTGTGAGTTCATGGACGGCCGGTTCGAGAGGGTCTGACAATGGCTAAGAAAGCGAAGAAGATCGAGACAGGCGTCGAGGGCCTGTTCAATGTGTCCAACTCGAAGGTGAAGACGTACCGGCGATGCCATTACGCTTACCATCTCAAGTACGTCGAGAAGCTGCGCAAGAAGGTCAAGTCTCGACCGTTGACGTTCGGCACGCTGGCCCATGCGGTGCTCGATCACTGGGCCGAGGGTAACGACTGGGAGAAGATGCTGGCCGATGTCTATAAGGCCAACTCGAAGATGTTCAAGGCCGAACGTGAGATGTACGGCGAAATCCTGGATGATGTCCGCGCCATCATGTTGGGTTACTTCGAGTACTGGGGCGAAAAGTCGATGGCGTATGAACGCATCAACGGCAAGTCCGCCGAGCATGTGTTCAACATCGAGATTGTTAAAGACATCAACGTCACTGGCAAAATCGACTTCAAGGGCATCACGAAAGATCGGGGCAAAAGGTATCGCTGGATCGGCGAGCACAAGACGTTCAACCGCAAGCCCTCAGATGACGAGCGTTGGCGCAACCTGCAGTCGGTGATCTACATCCGCGTTAATGACATCCTCGATTGGTCCCCTGTGGATGGCATGTGCTGGGACTACATCTGGAGCAAGCCTCCACAGGTGCCGGGTGTGTTGCAGGATGGCTCGATGAGCCAGAAGATGATTGATACCCTACCGGGTCGCATCATCGAATTGCTTCGAGGAGAGAAAATCAACCCCAAGAAGTACCAGGCGTTCATTGATCGAGTTGCCGAAACGAACTACCCCAAGTATTTTGACCGGGTCTACACTCCGGTGAATGACGACGTGGTGGAGAACGTCATGAGTGACTTCATTACGACCGCTCGAGAAATGATGGATAAACACGGAAAGGTTAAAGACAAGAACATCGAGCGGCATTGCTCCTGGTGCGATTTCCAGGACCTGTGCCGAGCTGAGTTGCAAGGGTTGGACGTGGACTACGTCCGGCAGCGTTTCTACACCAAGGAGAAGTCCCATGAAATCGAAATCCCCGATGCGGTCGACTAAGACCAGCAAGATCAGGACGAGGAAGCCCGGCACTCTGACCGATGCTCGCGCCTATGCGATCTACGGGCCGGCGGGTACCGGCAAGACCACACTGGCTGGTACGTTCCCCGGCCCGATCCTGCTCATCGACATGAATGACCGCGGGGATGACTCCGTGGCGGATGTCAAAAACCTCGAGGTGGTGGATGTCACTAGCGAGGAGGAACTGGAGGACATCTACTGGGAGCTGAAGTCTGGCGCCTGGAAAGGCAAGTTCGCCACAGTCATCATTGACACGGTGACGCAGCTCCAGCAGATCATCATCGAGGAACTGTCCGAGGCTCGCGGCAAGAAGAACAAGAAGTTCGCAGACAAGAACCCGGGCGACTGGGGTACGATGACTAAGCAGGACTGGGGCACCGTGTCCAGCAAGATGAAGAAGCATATCGTCAACTTCCGCGATCTGCCAATCAATGTCGTCTTCCTCGCTCAGCAGCGTGTGTTCAATGTCGGCGAGGACGAGGAAGTCGAATTCCAACCGGAAGTGGGCCCGAGCCTGTCACCGGCCACCGCCGCTTACTTGGCATCGGCAATGCACGTGGTCGGCAACACGTTCATCCGGCGCAAAGTCCGAAAAACAAAAGGTGAGAAAGGAAAGGTTGTCGAGAAACGCCGACTGGTATATTGCTTGGGCATAGGCCCGAGCGAGCTTTACATTCGCAAGGTGAGGAAGCCCCGAGACATCGAAGTCATGGATGTTATCGAGGACCCGACCTATGAAGACATTATCGAAATCATTCAAGGAGAATGACAATGGCGCGTAGCCGCAAAGCAAAGTCCACGAAACGCTCAGTCGATTTCTCGAGCGCCGGTAAGGTATTCGAGAAAGAGCAGGCCTATCATCTCGTCGTCAAGGATGCTACCTGGAACGAAGGTCAAGCCGGCGATTATCTTGCCATCGAATTCCGTGGCGTGGATGAGTACGAGAACAGCTCCATCTACCACAATGCTTCCATGTCGCCGAAGGCCCTCGGCCGCACTCGTATGATGCTCGAGGCCATGGGCTACGAGATCAGCGAGGACGGCGACACCGATATCGATACCGCAGACCTGATCGGTCTCGAAGTCATGGGCGAGACCTACGAAGATCGCTATGAAGGCGGCAAGTCGATCAAGGTCGATGACTTCTACCCGGTCGAGGACTCCGGGAAGTCGTCCAAGTCGTCGGGCAAGGGCAGCAAGAAGTCGTCCAAGAAGGATGAGCCGGAACTCGAGCTCGACGGCCTGGACGAGGCGGACCTCAAGAAGCTGGCCAAGGCGCTCGGCATCAACATCCGTCGCAAGGATGAAGATCAGCTTCGCGAAGCCATCCTCGAAGAAGGTGAAGATGACATCCGCGCAGCGGCCAAGAAGCTGAAGATCGACCTGGACGATGCCGGCGGCGATGACGAAGGCTCGGGGGACGACCTCGACCTGTCGGACGTCGATGAAGACGACCTGAAGAAGCTCGCCAAGAAGCTCAAGGTCAAGGGCTACGCCAAGATGGACGAAGACGAGCTGCGCGATGCACTCGGCGAACTCGATGCCGACGACGTGACCTCGGCGGCTGAAGAGCTCGACATCGAACTCGGCGCCGACGAACCGGAAGAGCCCAAGGGAAAGGGCAAGAAGGGTTCGTCTCGCGGTGGGTCCAAGAAGAAGTCGAAGGAAGGCTTCTCTGAGGACGCCATCCAGGAAATGAGCGAAGAACAGCTCGAGGAAGTGGTCGAAGATCACAAGCTCGATGTCGACCTCGACAAGTTCAAGACGCTCCGCAAGAAGCAGAACGCCGTCATCGACGCGCTGGAAGCTGAAGGCTTGATCGAAGACTAACCCCCCGTCTTCGGTTACAGAAGGCGTTGGCGTTAGCTACCAAGCTGCGCCAACGCTTTTTAGTAGGAGGAAATATGGCAACGGTCACCAAACGATTTTTCCTGACATACATCCGACTGGACCACAGGGATAAAGCAGGAAGGGCGTACAACCTGTATCGATGCGACTGCGGTCGAGAGAAGGTCATCCGAGCAGACAACGTCTCAGACAGGTGCCAGAGTCGCACCGTATCCTGTGGGTGTTATCTCGCCACACCCCATAGGGACCGATGACATGGCCAAGAAACGCGAGACACGCAGACAGCAAAAACTCCAGAAGTTACTCAGGAAGGAATTCGGCCGTGAGATATGGTTCTTCAAGGTCCATGGCGGGCCGTTCCAGATGGCGGGCGTCCCGGACATCCTCGGCTGCCTCAAGGGTATCTTCTTCGGCTTCGAGATCAAAGAAGAAGACGGAGAGCTCTCAGACATCCAAATCGAAGTCCTGTGGGATATACGAAGGGCGGGCGGCATCGCTAAGGCAATCGTTGACCCACAGCATGCCGTTGCCGTTCTTCGAACTGCTCTGGCCAAAGCAGAAGGAAGCGGTCGACTTCGTTCTGGACCGAGACGCATCCGCCCTGTTCTTCGAGCAGCGGACCGGCAAGACGTTCATAACGATGGGAGTGCTCGAGCAGCTACCTCGCGAAAACCTCGCGGCCGTGCTCGTCTGCCTGCTCAATAACAAAGAGTCGACCTGGCGCGATCAGACTGCCCAGCATTTGCCATGGCTCAACGTGACCGATGACTGGGAGCAATTCAAGAAGCTACCCTTTCCCAAGCTGCTACTGGTTCACTTCGACACGGTGCACACCCTGGCCGCTAAGCTCAAGCGAGCTCGCTGGCTGACGTTCGCCATCATTGACGAGTCACACCGCATCAAATCCCGCGGCACGCGCCAGTCACGTTCCTGCGCTCGTTTGGCGCATGTGCCGAAGCGATTGATCCTCACCGGTACGCCCATGGACAAATCCGAGAAGGACCTGTGGGCTCAATTCCGGTTCCTCGTGCCGGGTTTGCTCCACAGCAGGTGGGAGGACTTCGAGGACGAGTTTATGGAGTGGAGGAAGATCGACCTCAAGCGGTATCCCTATGGCTCAGCGGAGTGGAGGTCGAAGCTGCTGCTGTCGAGGATGCTCAAAAGTCGAGCCAAGTTCAATCCGCGCAAGCGGCCGCATTTTGTCGAGCTCATCAAGCCCTACTGCCTGCGTATGCGAAAAAGAGATGTGGGGATTATTGAGCCCGTCGTCATACGATACCCCATCAAGATCGTGGGGCGTCAGCGTCGAGTGTATGACGAGTTTGAGAAAGACCGAGTCGTTCGACTAGGCGGAGGAGCTCGAGTGATGGCGCCGCTCGAGATAACGGCGATCATGAAAAAACGCCAGATGGCGAATGGGTTTGTCTATGACGATGACGAGGAATTGCACTGGCTAGGGAACGCCAAGCTTCGGGCTATCCTCGATTTGATGGACGAGCTACCTAAGCCAGTGGTGATTTTTACGGTGTTCGAACCGGAGCTTGAGAGAATTTCTTCCACACTGATCGAGGAGGGGTTCGACATCGCTACCGTGAGCGGGGCGACGAAGAAGAAGCTGAGACCCGATATATGGAGAAAATTCCAAAAAGCTCAGCTTGATGCAGTGATTGTCCAGATTAGGACAGGTGGGGTGGGGGTTGACTTGTGGAAATCAAGCCACGCAATCGTAGCTTCGATGACGCATTCGTGGATAGACTTCGACCAAGCCAAATCCAGAATGGACCACATTTCCAAGAAGAAGGCGAACAAGCTGTATGCCCTTGTGGCTGAAAATACCATTGACAGTGACTTGTACGAACTTGTATTGGAAAAGGGACTGTCCGCGGAGGACGTCTTGAAAGAATTGAAACGCAAGGAGAAGCGACATGGCAAAGGAAGCAAAGGGCGGCAAGGCCGCAAAGACTGAAACGAAGGCCTCAGCCGAAACGTTCAAGTACGGCGTCAAGGACCTGGCCGAGAAGCTCGACATCGACGGCGCATCGGTTCGCATCAAACTGCGCAATGCCGGCGTGGCCAAGGCGTCGAATGGTTCCTACGGCTGGAACACCAAGGACGAGCTGTCGGCAGTGATCGAGAAGATCACGGCGAAGAAGGAAAAGGCCGCCGACAAGGAAAAGCCGGCCAAGGCATCCACCAAAAAGGACGCCCCTGCCAAGGACACCAAGAAGGCGGCCGAAGGCAAGGGCGCGAAGAAGTCGGGAAAGAAAGCCGCCTGAGCCAGGCGTTGAACTTTCTGCTCAAGATGTGAAGGGCCTGCGTTACCGCGCAGGTCCTTTTTCTTAGGGTGGCGTAACCCCCCGCCGAGTTGCTGCTTGTATCTGAGAGTCCAACGAGCGCAGCAACGCTTCAAGCTCGCGACGGCTAACCATGTCGTCACGAACTCGAGCAATCTGCTCGCGTGTGTCCTGAAGGTCCGCCTTGTAGTCTGTGCGGAACAATTGGCGATTGAGCTCGTAGCTTTTCATGAACGACTCGAAGGCTGCCACACTGAGCGACTCATTGGCCACTCGTCTGATCTCCAATCGGTTCTCGTCCATGCCCGTCCTGACTGGCCAAAAGAATGCGCCGGCCAAAGAAAAGAACACGGTGAAACAAACGCCGATTGCCGACCAGATGATTGGCCATGGAGTTTTGCTGGTGTTTCGAAGGTCGGTACCCAACGCGGCGATCTGTTGAGCAACGTCTGAGAAACCTCGGGTCACTGTTGCCTCGAGATGAGTGATCCGAGACCCTTGGTTGTCAACTCGTTCGCCCAGCTGGGCATATCTTGCCTCAGCGTCGAACTGCTGGCTTGCCATATCCATCTTCTCCTGGTAACCCCCCTGGAGTCAAATGTGAAATGGCCCGAGCTTGTTAGGCCCGGGCCGATGAAATTACGTCTTCGTGTTGGGCGGCGCAGCGTAAGTTACGATGGCCGGTACCATGATCGAAATGGCGTAAAGGATGATGTAGCCGTACCACGGTGTTCCTTCCGGCATGACCGGCAGGCCCACAGTGCCAACGACCCCGCCGCCGATGCCGGCAGCAATTGCTTTCGAGACGCTTCCCATGTCTTCCCTTTCTAGAGTGATGCCGCCTGGAGGTGCATCCAGTCACGGCCGATTGCTCTTCCGAGCGAAGTCCACCCGTTAGCCTCCCAGATATCGAAGAAGGCTTTGTACTCCTCCCCACAGAACAATGCCTGTGGGCAGCGGGTGTTGAGTCCATTCGGTGCTGCGTACCAATCATGGGCGCAGCCGTAGGCGTGCATCGAGAACGTCGTCTTGCTCCCGCGCATGAGGCGAGGCATGTACGACCCCGCAAAGCGGTCAAGCCCCAACTTTCGATACTGGGACTCGCCATAGTAGTTTACCGCCTGCTCAAGGGCCTTTTGGGCCGATGCCGCACACTTCTTGTGAAGGCGCATCCGGGTGGCTTTCTGATCGAGGTTGTAGTCGATCCTGAACGAGATGGGGAAGGTGACATCGACCAGCTGCTTCTGCATCTCCTTGTCTTCAGCTGAACCGGCTACGCCCGGCTTACCGTAGAACGCGACAACGCCGGCCTGGCGCGGGAACGCGGATTTGACCGGGGTATACGTGTCGACCGGGTCGCGAGGCAGCTGGCGAGCTCCCTGGGTCGAATTTACCGCGTCCCAGTCATTGAATGCCTCGCGTGTGTTGTGCCCGAGAAGGCCATCGACCGCGCCCGGGTCATAGCCCGCGAATAGCAAGACAATCTGACAAGCCGCGATCACGACCTTCTGATTGGACCATGCGCGGTTCGCCTTGTGGAGTGTCGGGTGACGGTCCAGGATTTTGAAGGCAGCCTCTCGGCTCTTCATCCCTAAGGCCCCATCGATGCGATCTCGATAGTAGCCCGCTGCGGCAAGCAGCCGTTGCATATCAGAGTTGTTCATGTCCATTCCTTATGCGGGCGAGCCCTTGAACGTGATAGTGAACGGATCGGAAGTGACGGGCTCTGCCTCTTCGGTGACCGTGCGACGAACCCACAGGGCAATGCCCTGAGAAGCCGTCATCGCGGGAATAGCCAATGCAGCGCCCTCGGTTGCGGGGGACGAGAACGTGACTCCCGAAGGAGCCGTGTCCTCGTCGGCAATCGTGGTCGCCACTCCCGTGGTGGAACCATCACCGACGCCCGCGGGATCAAGGCCAATGGCGATGTTGGTATCGGCACTGGGCGTGTTGGACTCGATCCACACCTTGCCGCTGATCAGCCCATCCACCGTGTTGGAGTTGAGGATGTAGATGCACCGGTAGTTGATGTCACCTGCGAGGGCTTCGTCAGCGGTCACGTTGTCGAAGATGTTGTTAGTTGTCGGGGAGCCGACGACCGAGTTCGAAGACATGACGCCTCCGAGCGAGGCCTCCGGGTCTGAATTGCCAGAACCACCGGAAAGGCGGAACTGGATATCGGTGGCGATGACGGCCATGGGGTGTTCTCCTAGGTTGCGGATATGGTGATCGGTAGCTTATCGGCATGGGCGGAAAGTCGTCCGTCCTCCGTAAGCGTGGCTACCCAGATTTTAGCTGGTCCGGGTATCCAAGTGTTATCGGGAGTGATCAAGATGGTTTCTTCCGGAGACGAACCAACGAGACGTTCTCCATCTGCGTCTTCGAGGTAGACAAAGAACTGCCAAGCCCCGCCATAGGGACCGATCTCCTGTGGGTGACCCGGATCGTCCATGAAGGGAACCTGATCAAGCACTGAGCGATTTCTACCCGCCCAAGTCATCTCGAACTCCACGCCATGCGTGACCACCACAGGAGTCAGTGACCTCACTCCGTTGATAGTCGTGTTATCCGGTCGGTAGGGCTTACCGAGTTGATCGGTCGGCGTCCAGTCGGGTAGCATCAAGCCGTCATCTTCCACTGAGGTTTCGCGACGACGAACACCCCAAGAAAGAGCCTTGAGGTGGACGGGGTCCCCGGAGTCGAAGCTAAACGACTTGTTGCCAACGTTGCGATAGTCATTCGCGAACATCGCCGCAAGTGAGTTGGCCGCATGAGCAACAAACTCACCCCCAAACAGAGCTCGGTGGACGCGCTTGAGCTTCCAGGAGTGGTCACCTGTTTTCTCCGCTTCCTCATAAGCAAAGAACTCGTTGTCGATGACCAGGAAGGCTCGGCCCGCCTTGGCGCCCACCAGGCCCTGAGTCTGAACGTAGAAGTCATTTCGGACATCGTTGATTTCGATTTCCGGGATGACCCCTGTCTCCCAACCGTCCTCGGCCGAGATGGGAGTGACGAGCACACCAATCGAAGAATAGCCGATGCTGGAGTCGTAGTCCATCCACTCGCCGGGCGTCAATGGGTGATCGTACTGCGAGATATCGAACTTCTGCTGATACTCGTTCGCACGATCCACCAGATACAGCGGCACATCTCGGTCGATGAAGCCGAAGTATCGGTAGTTGAAGCCGGCGAGATATGAAAGCCAGAACGGCGAGCTGACCACCCTTGCCCTTGACGGAGGCTTGGGGTTGGGATCAGGAGCAGTGAACTGAGTCACTTCGCCGTCCACGATGAGATACGAGTAAGGCTCCAGCAAGACAAAGTACTCAAGGGTCACTTGACCGTTAGCCTTGGACTCGACCTTACTGGTTACCGCGGCAATGGCATTGGAGATGCGGTAGTCAGGCCAGCTAAAGTTAACCAAGTCTCCCGGCATCAAGTGAGCGGCTTCTCGGGTTACCTCCGAGGAGAACGACCACATGGGCGTAGTGAGGTAGGGCATGTCCCGAATAGCGCACTTCTGAGCGATAGAGAAATCCATCGCCAGTGGGTACTCCACTCGCTCTTCCTTCTTGATCGTACCGTCAGCCGTCAACATCTCCAAGGGTAGACTGCCAGCCACGTAGCTCCCGCACCGATCAGTGTGGGTGACCTCGAGGGCGTTAGGCAAAGAGTCCCACGCCTGTTTGCTGAGCTGAGTCATCGTCAGGATGTTGCTCGGGCTAAGCTCGAAAGCATCCGAGGTGTTGGCAGGCTTTCGGTAAAGCCGAAACTCGACTTTGCCCGTATGGTGATTTACGAAGATCACCCCATTGGCCTGACCTTCAATAAGCTGAAGAAACTTCGCTCCCGAGGTATCATCTTGATTGTAGAGGGCACCGCAGTTGCCTTCCTCAGCAAGAGTCATCGCGGTTTGCGTGAAACTCACCTTGTCAATGGCATCCTCAGAGACCCCAACGCCGACCCATTCATTGCTCAGGATTTCGTAGGCCATCGTGGCCAAGTTCATGTCACGAGCGGGACCGCAAGCAGACTGATAGCTGATCTCGTTCACGTTGTCGGGAAGACCGAGAGGGTTCATCCGGCGACGGACCTCGAAAGTGAGGTTGGGAAAGTTCGAGGTCACGCTGAGTCCGCGAAGGATCAGATATGAGATGCCCGGGAACCCCGAAACGTTAGGGTCCACCCATGTCTGCATGTAAGGGTCCGGGGCTTGGTCATACTCACCCGAATGCCAGATCATGTCCTGGCTGAGCAGAGACTTGTCCGACCATTGAGCAACGTGGCGACCGACGCCCAAGTTCCCTTGCCACACAGGCTCGTCATCGTTGAAGACCGTGAGAAGCTCAGTCCCCGGACCAAGACACAGCAGCAGCACAACGTCAGCCTGCCAGCCGATGATGTTCTTGGTCACGGTGACCGTGTCGGTGGTCAAGAAGTTGTCCTGATTGAAATACGTCTCGAATGTGCGCAAGTGTTGCGTGGTCGAGTTAGTGATTTCCTTGGTGATCTTCTCGACAGCGCGAAGGTTGCCATACCAGGAGACCAATGCCACAGGAATGCGCTGCTGGCCGATGATATACGGGATGGTGGAACCCGGGATGACCTCAGGCTTTCCGAGCCCCGGAGGGTTATCGGGCTTGCCCTCCACCGTGACAGTCTTTCGCCACTGCTTAGTCAACACGGAAGTGGTGTTGAAGCCAGGGTTCATGATGCCGCCTGCAGGAGGCGGCGAGCTACGCGGTGAGGTAAGCTGACCATTCTCGCCGATGGTCACCAGCTGGCTGCCGGGGATTTGGATGTTGGCCATTAGAAAACTCCTGGGTCTTTCAGTCGCTCGAACTTGCCTGTCACCAATTCAAGCTGTTCCGGAGGCAAGACACCAACGCCCTTGGTGATCAATACCGAGTCGTTCGGCTGATCGCGAAACCCACCATAGTTTCGGACGTTGTTAAACCTGCCAAGGCAATGGGCATAAGTTTTATCGCACCCGCGAACTACCTCGAGAGCGTCACCCACACTGATTTCGGAGAAAGGCCGGTCGATAGTCACGACGCCGGCCTCGTCAACCACTACCACCCGAACCTCTCCAGTGGCCTTGTTGATGACGGAGCCAGGAGCGAAGTAGCCGTTAGGCTGGGGAGGAGTATCGGCATAGGTGACTTGGTTGCCGTCGGGAGACACAAGCTCGACACGTCCTTGATAGACGTTCGCGGCTCGATTGGCCTTGCACCTCTTGTCATAGAGGACGTGGTTGCACTTCACCGTGAGCTTCACCTTGCGTAGGCGTCGATGAGCCAGAAGCTCAGGCTCAGCGCCCATGATCGCGGAGAACACTCGAGAGCGATAGGCATACCCTCGAGCGATCCCGCTCCAGATGACGCGGTATTCAGTCTCCCAATTGTCGCCATGATGAGCTCGGTAGACCGTAACCATCAAACGATCCGGTGTCATCTCAGAGCCATAGGAACGAGCGAGCTTAGCATCCTGTGGAACTGAGAGGCTCATCGTGCGAGCTTCCCGAGCCAAGGAGCCCGTCACGATGTTGGCATCTCTGAGCATCACTGCTGGGCGAAACAACTTCCCGGCAATGTAGATGTCTTGCGGCTGATCCGAGTACCGCATGGTGCCAAACACGCCGGTGAACTCATAGCCCTCCACAGGTGCTCCCTGTCGAATAGAAGAGTCATAGATGGTGTAGGTCATTCGTTCACCGTTCGGATTGGCAAGGACACAGTCGAGTGGTTTCGGTAGTGATCAAAGTAGATCACGTCACTGTTCAGCCTCACTCGGTTAAGGTAGGACAGCGTATGCACTTCGAGGTCGGACAAGGCCGAAGACAGGTTGAGTCGGAGGTTGTCCCCCTCATCAACTACCGACAAGACTCGACGCCAGGTTACCGAGTTCTCGGACTCAAGCTGAAGGCACTTGTAGACCTCATACTCGAACTTGTCTCGGTACTCCTTGCCCGCCACGATGACATGATCCGACTGAACGTCGATCAGCTCGAGGTCCTCACGCCAAGTGGACATGAGGAAGATGCCCTGCTGGCCTCGAAGAGACCAAAGGAAATCACGCCAGAAGTCCATGTCAGTGTCACGGTTGATGAGCCACTCGGAGGTGCCATCTACAAAGGGATGCGAGAAGCTCGAGTAGGTCGCGGGAAGCCCCGTCTCGTTATCGAGCGTTTCTGAGTTGCTATCAAACCTTTCTTCGATGCTCTTGACCGCGATAGGCCTGGTCGGCAGTACCGGCACGTCTTCGAACATGGGCAACGTACCCGGTGAGCCATCACGCCGAAACCGACGGTAGGCGCACTGCTCCCCGGATAGGGTGTATCGACCTGTCAAAGCCTCCATGGAAAGAGAGCTGAGATTAGGTAGACGAACCTTCAAGCACGGAGCAACTTCCCAGGAGCCGTCAAGCTCGAACTCAAACGAATTGCTGAGTATCGCTCCTGTGGGAGTAAGCAGTTGAACTGTAGCCTCGAACAGCCGACGAGTTGCTGGGTGATAGATGGCCACCTGATCACCGAGCTGAACCCAAGTCTGTTCTCGATCAAAGAACAGCTCAGCGCTGCCCACCGGAGTAACCCCCATGAGCCGAGTCAAATAAGAGAACATCGGCAAATAGGGCATGGTCCCGACGACGTTGTAGAGCTGCTGATAGGCATCCATTCGGTCACGCTCATCCGGCAAGGCCACCGGCTGGCTGATGAGGATGCGAGGATCGACGCGCATGGCGATGCGTTGCTCTGTGCTGTCCCAGGCGATGTTCACACGGGTTAGCCATGACCATCCCTCCCTAACCGGCTCCATTGGATACAGGTTAAGTGTGCCCACCGAAGCCACAGGGGGGGCGTCGATCTCATAGGAGCTAGTCATCTCAGCTCGGATGTCATTGTCGTCTTCGATGCGATACTCGGACACAAGGGTTGCCGTGATGCTGCCGAGAAGCTCATAGGAGCTCGACAGCTGAGCTTCGAACTCATCACCCATGATCGAGTACGCCGATGTCAGCGAAGCAACCACAGGAGCCAGGATCGAGTATTCGGAGAACACTCGGTTCGTCACGAAGTCATGGATCACGTAATCTGACGGCAACAGGACCCGGAACGAAGCATCTCCGAGCTCATAGTCCGACTCAAGCGACACTTCGAAAGGCTGACCTTGGATCGAGTAGTCAGACGGCATCGAAGCTTCGAAGGTCCCGCGAACAGCAAAGTCCGACACCAGCTGGGCCATGATGGCGTTGTCGATTGAGTAGTCCGACTCGATGGTCGCAATGACCGAATTGTCCTCATCGAGGAATTCGATTTTGACAAAGGCCACCCCTTGGCGTAGGCCACGCGAATATCCCGAGACAGTGATTGTCTCAAGGTCACGACCTGCTTTGCTCCAAGTCTCAGCGCCATCGAGGGGCGTAATGGCGACGAAGTTTTGATTGGTAGTCCCCGACAAATAGAAGCCGATGATCAGCGCCAGGTCCCACTCGGAGTCATACTCGAACGGGATAGGATCGCTGACAATCTCGGTGGCCTGTGGGATAGTGAAACCGTTGCTCCCTCCCCAGGTCACTCGAACCGGGTCTTCGGTGTAAGACGGCTGGCTACCCGATCCTTCGCCAAACCCAACACCAAGGAACACTTCGCTCAGGGACATCGACTGATCAGAGCGGGACTGAGCGGTCAACCTGATAGCGAAGGCCTTTCCCGAAAGAGCGCGAGGCTGAACCCGCATCCTACCGGTATAGTTGCCCCAACCATCAGATCGACCTGAGCTTCCCTCGGGGGGTACCCACTCCAGAGCAGTGGACCAGACTTCGCGTTTCTTGATTTCATAGGTCGAGGACAGCCGAGCGTAGAATTCCCGGGTAACCACACCATACAGGGTAAGCTTTGAGATGGAAGTGCCAGTCTGGGTGGCTACCCCGTACAGAGTGAGCTTGGAGATATCCATCGGAGTCCTCGACTAATTAGGTGGAACGAACGCCCCACTGAGTGTCCGCCATGTCGGTCCCTCGCCAAGGCAGTCCTGTTTTTGGATTGACGGGGAAGTGAGACTGAAACGGCCCAAAGACCGGTCCAGGATCGGGAACTACGTCCTTATAGAAGGTATCTCCCGGAACGTAGTTGATGCGGGCCAGCGTATCCACACCAGGGGAACCTGCGGACTGGGCGCGACCCGCAAGGATCACGTCAACGTAATCCCGAGGGCCAAAGCCCGTGGGGATCGCGTTGAAGAGCATCATAGTCTCCAGGTCGGCGGCAGTAGCCGAAAGTACGGTACTGTCATTGATGCCAATCTTTGTGACGTTGCTGATGGTCCCAGTCCACTCAGTCTTGTCCCCGCTGGTCCAAGGATTGCGCTGATACATTTCCAGCATCCGGGTGCTCTCATCCGCTACCATGATAGCAGAGTGCAGGCCAGGTCCCCCACCAGAAGTGTTGAAGGAGACCTGAGCAACGCCTCCTAAGGCCGTGGGTCGAGTATCGCCCGTGAAGTCGATAACCTTCAAGGCATCGTTCCACAGCTCGAAGCGGCCTTCCTCGCCAATCACCACATGCATGTCAAAGCGAGCTCGGGGGTTGTAAGAAGCACCGTCGCCCGAAGTCAGCACTGACCAGGCACCTCCCCGATAAATCCTCACGCTCAGTGTGGAGCCAAGGATCGAAAGCCCGAACAAGGGCTCCATCGCCGCGTTGTAGAATGTGATGAAGTTGGAGGAAGCGGAACCCGACCCACTCCATTTACGTAGGTGCTGACTATACCACATGTCTACCATGGGCTCCCAAGCAGGTGAGCGCCCCTGTGTCGCATTGCCCGAAATGCTCTCCAGCACCAAAGGGGACTTAGCGTCGGAGTTGGTGTCCGAGGCGCAGCCTCCAACAAATGCGAGGTCAGCGATTGAGGTAGCAACCCAAATCAAAGCCATGTCAGCCTCCAAGAATGTCCGCGATGCTGGTGCGGACCACGTTGTAGATAATCTGCTGGCCGGTCTTCGATGCCATTGAGTTAAGCAGATCGTTTGCGTCCATCTGGTTCACCACGGTCACTTCCACCTTCTGCTGAGGCTTGTCTCCCGGCTGATCCTGATAGGTGGGCTTGATCGAAGTCGACGAGGTATCCACGATGGACCCTTTCTCAGAGCCCATGGTACCCGCCTTGTAGCGAGCCATAGAGTCAGAAACCCAAGGGTCCTTCGGGGCGGTTCGCGTAACGCTCATGCCACCGCTGCTCTCTGGTGCCAGCCCAAGCTCAGAACCACCGGACCCGCCTCCCCCATAGTAAGAGGAACCGACTGACCCGGCTTTGCCTGTCAAAGACCCCGAGGACGATCCGTAGCCTCCTCTACCCGAGGAGCCACCGCTCGAGCGACCGCTACCACCATCGCGAATGTCCGCAGCCATCGCCCGATAGTAACTTGCCTGAGCATTAGCCAGCTTGGCCTGCTGCTCGATCAGGTTCGTCTGAGCCTTCTGGAATTCGGCCAACAGCTGACCGATGGAAGTCTGGAAGCTGTCGATAAACGAGTCGCCCCAGTTGTTCCACAAGTCATAGATGTTTCGTCCGGTTCCTTCGAACTTGGCGGACATGATGTTGGACATGGCCTCCATCGCAGACGAAGCCTTCTGGCCTCCCTGCTCGTGAGCCCTTTCCATCTTCGCGGCACCTCGAGAATTGGCAAGGTCGAGGGCAGTGGCAAACCCCATGCCCGTTTCCTCGCCAGCTTTCTGGATCGAAGTCGACGCTTTCTTACCCCCATTGTCGACTGCCTTCTCCATAGAAGCGGCAGCTTTCTTGCCCCCGGAGTCGACGGCCTTTTCCATAGCGGCAGCCGCCCCCTTGCCATCACCCCCGCCGGATTTGCTCGAGGAGGTTGCCGAAGCTGCCTGTCGAGTGATACCCAGCAAGTTCTCAAGTCCTGAGAGCAGATCATCGATCCATTGAGCAATCTGCTCAAAAATCGGGACCAGCGTCTCATACATGAACGTGAACGCCGGAGTGAGCGTGTCCACGATGTAGCCACCCCAGAGCATCAGACGATCATAGATCGCTTCGATCCAAGGAGCCACCGCGCCATACATGACGGACACGGCTTGCGTGATGATGTTGAAGACTCGAGAGCCCACCTCGCCGATAGCCTTCAGTCGCTCATCCGTCAAGCCGAGCTCCTCACGGAACTTCCAGATGACGGCAATAGCCGCTGTGATGCCCGCAGCAAGCGCGACAAAAGGATTGGCCATCAACGCGGCAGTAACCGCCTGAATGCCCGTGAGCAACGGACCGGACAACGTAGTGGCAAGTCCGAGGATCATCGACACGGCGGTAGGACCAAAGGCCACGCCAATCGCTACACCGATGGGGGCGAGGATCGCCAGAAGCACGTCCATGTTCTCTGCGACGAAGTTGATAGCCGATGCCGCGGCGTTCATGCCCACAGTGAGCAGGTCGATCAAGCCAGTTCCTTCTACGATTGCGTCAAAGAAGTCTTCGACCGATTTGGACAGCCGCTGCTGTGCCGCAGCAAAGCCCGTGAAGCCGGCCTCGGCAACGCCGCCTACCTGCTCATTGAGGACTTCGATGATGTATCGCTGCGCCTCAAGCTTCTGATTGGTGTCAACCAGCTGCTGAACCAAAGCCGCCTGATCGTCGGTGAGCGAGATGCCTCGCTTCTGCAACATGGCGAAGCCGGCAATCGGGTCATCGAGTGCGCGGCCCAAGCCTTCCATGCTCGACCGTAGGTCACCGCCCCAAGCGGCAGACATGTCATTGGCCAGCTTGATCGAGTCGTAGAAGACGTCATTCGAGAAGCCGAATGTCGCGAGGTTCGAGCCGATAGCCATGACCTCCTCGGCAGCGCGACCAGTGGCGTCTTCGAGGTCATCCGCGAATTTCTTGAATTCAGCCGACGAAGTGTTGGCGGTGTTTCCCACATTGCTGAGGGCCTGGTCGAATTGCCTCAGCAGGCGCTCTTCCTCCTCAAGTCGCTTGATGGACGAGGAGATGCCCAGCGCCAGCGTGGTGCCGATTGCCGCAGCAGCTGCAGCAGCCCCCGCGACAATCCAGTTAAATCCTTCGCTAGCGGACTTAAGGTCGCCCGCCATCTTGTCAGTAGCCGTGGAGGCTTCCTCGGCGCCGCGACGAAATGCAATTGCAGCGTCCTGAGCTTTGCCGGCCTTGCCCGAGAATTCGTCGAGCTGATCGTTTGCTTCCTTGACCGGATCGGAGTCGACGCCAATCCCGAGTTCAGCGATGTCCATTCCACTTAGCTCCTGTGGGTTTTGTTTCGCCACGGCCTTCGAACAGAGCACGAATGCCCGAGGCATCGCTCATCGGAGTCAACTTCTTCATACCCGGTGGGAGCGAACGTTCTTGTTCTTTCTTTCGGGCACTGTGATTGACAAAGAGTTGGCCGAGGTCACGAATGATCCTAGCTTCGAGAGGTCGGATGTAGATGCCCATCACTCGAGAGTAAGCCTCGATCTCAGAGTATGGCGTTTTAAAGGGCCCCATGCCATACCCGCCGAAGAGAAACAGCTCAGTGAACCATCTCCACACATACGAGAGAGGGCTCAAGGGCAACTCATTCCACTGGTTGTCCTTGAACCTTTCCTCCGCGAATGCCATCAGCTCTTGGACGAGGCTTTCAGAAAAAGCTGACGATCCACGACGCTTCGGTCGATCTGCTCGCGAGCCCACTTATGCTTCGTCAGAAACTCCGGAAACTTCGGTCGATTGCTGCCGAGGTCATCTCCGTCCATCTGGATGTTCTTGAACGCATGGATACAAGCCACCAGCGTGGCCATGCCCTGACGTTCAATCTCTTCCGCAGTGGGCTTGAGCTTCTGTTTCTGCTGTGCATCTTCCAGACGCTTGTCGAGAAGGATGCGCTGCAGCTTCTGGTACTGCTCGGAGTCGGCGCTGTAGATGTAGACCCCGACCGGGTCTCCTTCTTCAGTCACCTCGCCGGCAGCATTGAGTACGGGCTCCTTCTCCCACAGGAGGTCATGTGTTCCGGGATGACGAAACTGGAGGAAGGTGGGCTCGTGGCTGATCTCGAGTTTGTTGAAGTCCATGTCTTCACCTGTCGATGCGTTGGGGGTTAGTTGAAAGATGGTCGCCTGTTACGGCGACGTGATGGGCTCCTGCTCGATGATGAGCGGGCGCGGGTAGATGCCGAGCGTATAAGTCTCGGTGACGAAGTCTTCGTTGCCGCCGAGGGTGTTGTTAGCACCAGCGACGAGGGCGCGGAAGTAGAACACCGTGTTGGTGGTCAATTCGTTCGGCGCGTCTTCAAGCTCGAGCTTGAAGTTGTAGAAGAACTTCGTCCGTTCTGCCGCACGAAGCGCCTGCTGTCCGGGTGCCGACGACACGCGACCGACAACCAGTGCGGGGTCGCCAGCGTTTCGGGTGCCCTTCGACTTGATCACGAAGTCATCCGAAACCAGCGGGAACTGAAGGACGTTGGCCGTCGAACCGATCTCGCCCATATTGGAAACTTCTTCGATTGCCAGGTAGGTGTCAGCTTCGAAGTCGTCGCGGGTGACTGCGTTGACGGTGGTGCCAATGTAAATCTTGGCCCCGGCGAAAGTCTGTGCCATTTGTTTCTCCTTAGGCTATGACTTGGTAGGGGATGGAGACGGGCACTCTCAACCATGCCCCATCCTTCATTGTCTGGGCAATGGACGGCACCCGAGTGACCCTGATGCGAAAACCATTCCCGTCCAGAATGGTGCCTTTCTTCCAGATCGAAACAAGCTCACTGGCGATGTCTCGAGCGGGAAGATCTCCTTGACCCTTGTTAGGGCTCATGACTGCGACCTGCAGAAACCCCTGGTACCACTTCGGAGCATCGTTGCCCACAAAGAGTTCTTGAGTGGTGTTCGGCAGGTAGGTTAGTTCGAGGTAATCGTTCCCCTCGACGGGATCGAATTTCTGATGAGCGATGGCCACCTCGATTGAGGGACTGCCGGGAGCTGTCGCCAATGCGTGAGTGAACAGCGTCTCCGAGATGAGAGACTCCTGGATCATGGGAACATGCTCCTTGCTTTGCTTACGTTGTTCTGAACGATGGTCGGCCACTGCTGAGCAGCCAATCGGCGAAACCCACTGCCGGGTGAGTTGATCGTCCCGTACTCTCGGGCTCCAGCATACCTCGCAAGGTAAACCGCATAGATCGTCTCTCCGAGCGGAGCTCCGGCAATGGTCAGCTCATACGACCGGTCCTCGCCGTCGGGAAAGTTGTAGTCGGCGGGCCTATCGAGCAATCCCGTCGCGGGACCTCCAATCGTGATGCGCAGCGACGAACGAAGGAACCCAGTCTTAATAGGCATGTTGCCGCCTTTTTTGTTCGACTGGTTCATGACCTCAATAACGTCTTGTGCCGAACTCTTAACCACGTTCTCAAGTCGGTTCTTCGTCTTGAAGACCCATTCATCGACTTGCGCCTTAAAATTCTTGGCCATCGTAAGGGTTTCCTATTCAAGATCACTTGGGCCTATGGTAAGGTGTCTTTATCGAAACAAGGACCACTGCCATGAGCATTCGCTACCCCGAGCAACGCCTCATCGAAATGGGCTATCGCGTTTATGACGTTCTCCAAGAGGACGGTACCTGGTCCTTCTTCAAGTACAACAAGAAGAACGAACTCATCCGTGAGGCCCATGGCCTTACTCAGGAAGAAGCTGCTAAGCTCCGTGGAGTAAAGTGACATGATCGACTTCTCTGATCTGGACGACAAGGACCTGAACGCAGGTGGCGTTCGCAAGCCGAAGAAGGATCGTCCCACATTTCCGTGCCAGTCATGCGCCGGTACCGGCAAGTACAAAGGGGTTCGCGTTCACCAGCCAGAGGAGCGTTGCTTCTCCTGTGGAGGCCGCGGCCACTTCTACACGTCGCCGTTCGAGCGCCAGAAGAAACGCGATGCAGCTCACAATCGCAAGGCGATGGAAATCCTCAAGCTGCAGCAGGCGTTCGATGCTCAGTACCCGGGCGTCATCGCCATGGCTCGTGAGTTCGGCAAGAAAAGCGAATTCATGCGCGACCTGGTCGAGCAGTACGGCAAGGGCAAGTTCCTGTCGGACAAGCAGGTCGAGGCCATTCGCAAGTTTGCCGCACGTCGCGCCGAATTCGAGGAACAACGCGCAGTAGAACGCGAGAAGCCCACGACCGAGGTCGACCTGTCTCCCATACATGCCATGTTCGACTCCGCCCGCAAGGCAGGCCTCAAGCGTCTGGCTTACCGCGCCGAGGGGCTGATCATCAAGCCCGCATCGTCTGTGGGTGCCAACGCCGGAGCCCTGTATGTCAAGCTCGACAAGGGCGACACCGAGCTCGGCGATGATGCATACCTCGGCAAGATCGTCGGCACCAAGTTTATCGGCAAAAGCTACGTCAAGCCGCACCATGTCGAAAACCTTCACAAGATCGCCCATGATCCGGTCGAAGCTGCCAAAGCATATGGCAAGCTCGTTGGTCGATGCTCCTGCTGCGGTCGAGCCCTGACCGACCCACAGTCAATCGAGCTGGGCATCGGTCCTGTCTGCGCCGAGAGATGGTTCGGTGTTGCAACGCCTGGCCCGACTAAGGGTGAAGTCAAGGAATTCCTCAAGGAGGCCGAGGTCAACATCAACACGAACTACGGCAAGGCATCCTCTCAGACACCCGTTGCGGGCAAGTATGATCATCTGTATACTCCCGGCATGTCTGCTAAGGACAAGCAACGCATTCGCGCAAAAGCACGAAAGGAAGCACGCGCATGATGACCGAACGCGAAACCGATTTCGACAAAATCAAGGTCAAGGCCTTGATCGGCGACAAAGTCGATGCCACCTTCTCGATCAAAGGCGGTGTCTACAAATTCAGCTCGAAAGGCCTGACGGATCGTGAGCACCAATCGCTCAGCGAGGCATATCGTGGCTTTGTCGAAAACAAAGACATCAAGCTGCCTCCGTCGATCAAGTTCAACATGATCGAGAACCTGTTACGGGAGTTCTCCACATTGAGTGAACTCGTTCGTTACTTCACGGTCGATGCCCTGTCCATCGCGTCACCGTCATTGGCTGCCCCCGAGGACAAGCCCAAGCGTAAGCCGAAGGAAACGGTTCGGCAAACCATGGATCGCATCAAGAAAGAGCGTGCCCCGGCTCAATCGAAGGCTGCGGCCAAGTACGTCTATCCCGAAGGCATGAGCCAAGAGGACAAGCGTCGGTTCCGCGCCAAAGCGAGAGCCGAGGCACGCAAGCAGGCCGCCGACTGAGAGGGAACATCTCAGCCAGCGACCCGCAGCTAGGCGACCAGCCCGACCCCCAGGCAAGTCGGCCGCCTATCCTTTGATCCGCTTCAGGTAGTTGATGCGGAACACTTCCCAGCACCTGCAGTTGATCACCTCATCCGCGGGAGCATTGGGGTCTCCCGGATACATGAGTTTCGCGCCTGTGACAGGCGAGACATAGGGCTCATCGAATTTAACCCTCTGCCCGTCGAGCGCGATATGAGACTCTCGAGTGGGCGGCTCGCCACTGGTAGCTTGCCATTCCCGTTCGATCTCCTCAGGCCTCGCATATCCGTTACGGATGGCCTGCTCATACGCTTCACGCTGAGACGCATGGAGTGCGGTCATGGACTCGGTACGTCCCACCATATCGGCACGGTACTTCTCAGTCCTCGAAGTCAAGGCGTTGATCATGCGTTGACGAACGTCCGCCGGGATCGGCTCATTCGATTTGAGCGCCTTCTCCACATAACGATCATACCGCTGGTTGCGCAGTTTGCGTTTGAGGTATGCCCCAGGGTCATTGAGGAGCTCGTCAGCCGCTTTGTCGATTGACTTGCGCTGAGCGTTCGTCAAACCCAGAATTCCGCCCTCACGGCGTCCTGTGGCCGGATTGAACTTGCCCGCGATCTTCCTCGCCGTTGTCGTCGGGTTGTCACCGTTGACCAGGCCTTGCGTCAGCACGTCCTGAACCGACTGACGAGTGTCCTCGGTGATCTCCGAAATGAGCTTCGAGCTATGTTCCGAAATCCACTCCTCGGCGGCAAGGTCGCGAACATCGAACCGCATCAGCACCGATGCCCCGGCCGCGTCCTTCAGGGGAGGCATTTGACTGACGGCGAACTTTCCTCCGGAGTCGTAAGCCTCCCTGACTGAGTTCGTCAGCGATGAGTAGGCCGCCGGCTCAATGTGAACAAGCCTCAGAGCCTCGGCAACAGCACCGCGTCGAATGGCATCCGTCAGCTGCTTGAGGTTGATGCCGCCCCTCAGCTCATCGATGGAGGCCAGGAATGCGCGACGGAGGAGGGGCTCCCAGTCGGAGATCAGGTTCTCCAATGTCTTGCGTCGGTTCCTGGCCATCGGTCACAGCTCCACTTGCAGGTCATACAGGACGATAGTTGTCCTTGGCTTGAGCACATTCATCGGCGGCACGATCCGATAGACTTGGCCATCGGGTGCCTGGATTTTGTCGGTCAACTCGATAGTGATCGGCAAATTCTTGGGCGACACGAGCATCCGGCGCGAAGACGCCTTGATTGAGCTATTGCTTCGCTCGCGGTCCGTGTAGTCGATCACCACACAGGAGCATGGGGTTTCCTGAGGCGGCAAAGGTGTTGGCCTCACGCCGCCCGAGCTGCGTTCTCGAATGATCTTGCCGAGGAGCTTGCCCCCGAACTTGACGATCAGCTTGTCCGCCGTATTCACGCTCTTGAGGTAGTTGAATTCGGCCATGACTAAATCCTCGTCGTGGTTCCCGTTCGAAGGCTGCCGCTTCGACTGGTGTAGCCAATCAACGGCTGGAGAATGCGATCAATCTCTTCGATGATCGGCTGAGAGTCAGCAAACCCCTTTACCGGATCAGCGTAGGTGACAGACAGCGGTCCCAGCGTTTCTTGCTTGACGCGATCCATACCCGTGTAATCCGGCATAAGGCTGTTGGGCGAGATGAGCTCACGAAGAGCGGCTACGTAGGTCGCACGTTTCCACTCAATCGGAACTTCGTCATCCGCGATGGCCTCGCCCGAGGCATCGGTCATGCCCACCTGTGGGAACATGAGCGACTGAGAGCGATTGCCCTTTTTCTTCCCGTTCAGCCTAGCGCCATACGCGCCTTCGATGTAAGCCGTACCGCGAATGAAAGCGGACTCTCGCTCATCGTCGGGACTGTCGGCAGCTTCATCCCATGCGGTATTGCCCATCACTTCATGGTAAGCAGAGATGCCGGCCATGGTGTCATAGACGTTAGCGTTAGGGACGCCAGCGCCCGTCTCGACGATGAGGAAAGTCATTTGCGTTCGTCCTTATTTGCGACGGTTGCGACGGTTGGACTTCTTGGCCGGCTTTTCGACTTCCGGCTCTTCGTCTTCTTCGTCGGTGTCCGACTCGTTGTCAGTTTCGTCAGGCTCTTCGCCTTCCGTATCGCCGCCCGTTGCGGGAGGGTCCTGCTCGTTAGGCGTGAAGTCGCCGCCTTCGCCGGGGCTTTCCGGGCTCAGCACGGTGTCATCGTCTGCGTCATCCGTGTCCGGCGTGAGATGTTCGTCGGCAGCAACGCGGCGATCCAGCTCGTCTTCGATGATGCGGACAGCCTGCTTGCGGTTGGCTACGTCGCGCTGAGCGATGTCAGCCGCCAGCTGGATGATACGCGGGTTGCCGAACTGTTTCCAGGTGTCGGGAATTTCGACCAGCTTCTGACCTGGGCCCACAGGAGCAACGCCGTCTTTCCAGCTGATCGGAGCGCCCTCCTTGAGCTGCGTGCAGTTAATGCCGAATTCATCGGCCGCCCGAACGACCTTCGGCCAGTCGCCGAGAACGTAGATGTGAGAAACGCCATGGGGGAAGCGGCCGTCGAAGTATTTGGGGTTCTGGTAGTGACGTCCCGCCTCAAACCCGCGCTTCTGCGTGGAGAATACAAGTTCAGTCATGGGGGTGTTTCCTTGTTGGGGAAGATGACCGAGCACCCACAGGATGCCCGGTCAGTTTGTCCGTTAGCCGAAGCTTACGGGGAGGTGCCGCCGACTTCGATCATGACGCCTGCCGTGACCTTGTTGTCCGCAGCGTACTTGCGCCAGTTGGCGCCGGTACCGAGCTGAGCCAGGTTCGGGTTGGTCGGCGCTGCCGGCGATCCCGTGTTGTTCCAGCTGTAGCCGAGGAGCTCGACGTTGAAGGTGCCTTCACCGCGGTAGCCGAGAGCAAGGTTTTCCTGGCTGTCGATGTTGTAGGACCGGAAGCCCGGTGCCTGCGACTCGACAATCTCGACTGCGCCGGCCTGCAGACCGAAGATGGTTTCTTCGGGAATGCGGTCGGAGACGAGGACAGGCTTGCCCATCGTACCCGGCTGGCCACCGTAGATGACGACGCCGGCTTCTTCGTAGACCTTGGTGTCAATCGCGTTGTCCACAAGGTCGAAGTAGGTGGCGGAGTCCATGGCGAAGAGGGCGATGCGGTTGAACCGGTCGCCGAACTTGCGCATGCCCTTGGTGAGAACCTTCTTGCCGTCGGTTGCCCAGTTGCCGGTGGCGACCATGTCGGCATTGCTGCCGATGGCGGCCGTCAGTGCGGCAAAGGCTGCTTCGATGAAGTAGGCGAGCGTGGCGTCTGCCATGTGCTGGCCGATGAGCTGCGAGAACTCTTCGGGCGAGCGGGCGCGGCGCTTGAACGCTTCCTCCGTGGTCTCGTAAGGACCATACTTCCAGGGCGTCTTCACACCGACCATTTCGTCGGCGCCGAGCTTCTGCCCGGTGACGGTAGCTGTGGAGTTCACGTCGCGGTGTGCGACCGAACCGGGCACCGTGTAGAAGGCACGCTGGGTGAGGTCACCCTCGAGGAGTTCGTTGCGAAGAACGATGGCGCCCTGCGAGGATGCGTTGAAGACGTCGAGCACGTCCTGGATGCGCTCGAGGTATGCGGTCTGAGCCTGATCATTGTAGATGATCATGTCATTGTTGACAGTCGTTGCCATTGAAGGACCTTTCTATGGGTTGATTACATCGGAAGTTTGAGGAACGCAGCCTGACCGTGCTTCTGCTGATACTCCCGCTTCTGCTGAGGGGTCATCGTGCTGCGCTTGAGCGCACCGCCTCCGCCGCCGTTGTTAGGCTGCTTGCCGGTGCCAGTGGTGCCGTCGCCTTCGAATGCGCGACCGAAGACTTCGGAACTACGCATCTCCTCGACAAGCTGAGCAATCGTCATCGGATTGCCCTTCGTGTCCCCGATGCGGACATTGCCATCCTTGTCGATAACCTCGACAAAGAACTTGCCGTCCTTTTCGCCGACGCGCGTCATCTTCGAGATGTGCGGCAGCAGGAGTTCAGGAACCCCCTTGGCGGCGATGATGTCTGCGCGTGCCGTCTGCGTCACCAGCAGGTCCTCGACAGTCGAGGTCAGCAGAGCGTTGCGTTCGTCACGCGAGGAAATCTCGCCCGTGTACTGTGCGATCAGGCCCTCCTTGGCGGCGTTGACTTTGGCCTCGACGACCTTGTCTGCCTCCTTGTTGGGATCGAAGGACATAAACTCCTCGTACTTGTCGAGGGCCTGCTTCGCCTTGACCGGGTCCAGCGAGTGAACCCACTTCTTTTCCTTGTCATCCCAGTTGGAGCCGAACTTCTTGAGTTCCTTCTCCACACTGCCGCGAATGGAACGTTCCGACGACAGTGCCGACTGCAGGGTGCCGACATTGGCGAGTTCGAAACCATCGGAGGCTTCGACATCGAGAACATATTTGCCATCGCGCTGGGTGTAGAGCGGCTTCACGCCATCGTCTACAGAGTCCAGGGTGTCAAGAACAGCCTTGAGAGCCATGATCGTATTCCTTTCGGTCGCTTCACGCGGTGATTGCCAACTAAACGTTCAGCCATTCTGAGGTCGGCGTTCCCAAAATGGTCTGTGTCCATCCCGACATTGATCGAGCTCTCCCCTTCAATGCCGGCACGGCTTGCAAGAACCCAGGCTTGAACCCGTTAGCACCCGTCCAATGGGATTTCCCATCGATACGGCCGCCGTCGGAAGACATGGGTATTCCACACAGGACGAGGCGGTCGAAGCCAAGATCGATTGCCACCTTGCAAGCAAAGAGGCCTGACGATCCCGATTTCTCCTGTCCTGTGAATTTCCAGTCATACGCCTCACATACGTCGCCAAAGGCTTTGTGCCCGTAGTGACGTGGCGAAGGCGGTGAGCCTCTCTCCGATCTCTCATCGATCAAGGCTTGGAACCTGTCGGGGTGAAGAGACACCCAAGCATCAAGCTCGCCTGTCCATTCGACCCCCGCTTGTTTCGCTGCGACGACTCCCTCGAATTCGCTCATCTCGAGCGCTCGGCGTATGTCGTCGCGCAGGCAGTTTGCGCTGCCTAAAATCAAGCACCGTTTAGCCATGCAATCGCACTCCCGGCGTCGACTCGGTCAAATGCCGGTAGGAAGCCTGCGTTTTTGACCAGAACGCCAGCCTGGCTGAGTTGCGTCGCTGCCGAGGAGAACAATGCCGGTAAGTGCGCCAGCGAGCCACGTGGCCGGCCCAGGCCGATGCCGTACGGTTCTTGGGTGCCGTCAACGCCAAACAATGCCACCTTCTTCGCTCCCATGTGGTAAGCGAGACCCAACGCGCCGAAGGCACTGTTGCCGGTATGCAGGCGTGACGCATCCTCAGACAAGCCAATGCCCGAGATGCGATGTAGCCAATGAATATCGGGCTCGGGAGGATTGCGATGCCACAGGAGGCGAGCATCAGGCCTACCAAAGTCTTCAGGGACCGCGGCATAGTAACGAGTTCCTTCCTTACGTTGTTCGGGCGACATGATGCGCTGCCGTGTTCTGCGGTTGGCGTCGACTGTGATCCAGCTGTCTGCGCGAGGCAAGCCGAAGATTGCTCCCTTGACCGCGATCACATGAACGTGGTCTTTCAGGTTGTCGAAAGGAGTGGTCCTGAAAGACGGGCCCGACGCGACGATTGCCACCGCGTCTGCCCGTATCGTCACCGGATCAAATCGGACGGAAGACCATGTTCCGGATATCGAGGATGCTATCGAGCTCATAAGACCCTTCCCCCAGTTCCTCGATGATGGCTTCCTGGTGTTCACCGTCATTGGCCTCGATGATCAGCCAAGGCTTCTCGCGGCGAAGCGTCTCGCGCATTCCTCGCAACGCCTTCGGCTCGTGACCTTCGATGTCGATCTTGACACACGACACGTTGCGGAAGCAGTAGCCGTCGATGGTCACCAGGTCGACCGAACGTTTCGGCCCCGACTTGCGATCAAGTGAAGCGCCCGCAGTCAGCTTAACCTTCGGGTTATAGGCGAGTTCGCCTTTGCCGCCCTGAGAGGACACTGCCACAGGATAGACGGTGAAGTCGACGCCGTTGCGCTTCTGGTTCGTCGCGATCTGATCTCGATTTTCCTGCATCGGCTCGAAGCCGTAGGCGATGGCTCCCATCTTCACCGCCGCAATCGAGAACAGACCCGAGTAGCAGCCGATGTCAAGGAAGATCGACCCGGGCTTGATCAGCTGTGGGAACACCGCCAGCGTCTGAGGCTCGAAGGGGATGCCCTTGTCCAGACGTTCGGAGACGATGCGGTCACTTGCCTCGAGCTCGACTTTGACATCGCCGACTCGGATGGATGAGTATCTCATTTCCAATGCTCCTTGACCCAGCGGTGCTGAGACGTGTGAGGTTTCTCGGGTCCGGCGAAGACCATGATCGATGCTCCATCCGGTACTCGGTCCGTGAATTCGCGACGGCCAACGAAGAAACCCGATGGCAGTGCGTCCTGCAGCAACGTCGCGCCCGGATGTAGGCGTTCGATTGCCATCTGATCTCCGTAGTTCCCACAGGAGGTCATGATGTTGGTGCCATTGTCGGCGAAGGCGTCCCATATGTCGAGACCAAACCCGTCGGCGAGTTTCATCACGCAAGAGCCGTAGCCGCACGGATAGTTGATCGACCCCGACCTTCGAGTGAAGTTGGCGCAGATACCGAACCGCGTCTCGAGTTCGATGAGTGGCCGGAGCCGATCAACCACCACCGTGTCAAGGTCGAAGTAGAGACAATCGCCTCGACCTCGGACACGAGGATCAAACAAGATCATCTTCGGCCACCAGCGATCAAGCCGGTACCGACTGACATCGATCATCTCGACGCCTTCGACCTGTTCCCGTCGATCAGTGAGGCAGATCATGCGAACGCGGTACCCTTTCGAGTGACGCATCAACATGCTCCTCAGCTTCTCAACGTATTCTTTACCATATCTTGGGCCTACCCACACGCAGGCATAGGTTATCGTGGACATTCTCTTGAGTTCCCCTTCAAGGTGCCATATACTGTCTTCATCGAAACAAAGGAGATGCCCGATGGCCCACCTTGCTACCGCCCATGACAATCGCGTTAATCGCGTTGCCGCCATGCTCGATACTGCTCGTCCCTTCGTGGTCCTCAAGCCCAAGGGCTGCGTCAATCCGATCCTCGGTCACTACACCACCATGCGCGGTGCGAAGGCGGCCGCGGATCGTTGGAACAAGGCAACCGGACGCGCTTGACGAATTCTTAACCATGACCAAGGTTGCTGTGGGGTTGTTCTTTACTTCCCCACGGCAAAGGCCTATGGTATCTTCATCGAAACAAGGAACTGATCCGATGAAGTACGTTATCCGCCTCCGCAACCTCAAGAACAACTCGATGCGCGAGCTGTCCAAGAAGTTCGATACCCGCGAAGCTGCCGAGGCTGAAGGCCGTCGCATCGTCGCTGCCAAGAACAACACCGTCGCCTACCACGTCGTCGCCAAGTAAGGAGCCACAGACATGAACATTGTTAAGGACCTCGTCGCCCGCATCGAAAAGCGCCTGACCGAAACCAAGAAGCCCTGCAAGCTGTACTCCTCCGAGGCCACTGCTGAGAAGGTCGCCGAAGAGGAAGCTAAGTTCCTCGCCGTGTACTTCTCCAAGCATGGCTTCTCCGACGATGAAGCCAAGAACATTCGACCCGCTCGCTACGTTGTCGTCCATATCCCTTCGGTCAACAAGTGGGCCATCGGCCTTGACCAGACCGAGGTCATGTCTCGCAAGGACTCCGTCGGTGGCTACGCGATGATCATGGCCGACCGCGGCATCTACACGTTCTAATCTCTCGGGGGCGCGAATGCCCCCACAGGAGGCACTGCCATGAAAGTCACCTTCAAGCGTATGCATCACACCGGGCGGTACCGTTCGTTCGCCCTTGGCTACACAGACGTCAAGGTCAAGCGTCGCAAGATCGGCACAATCACCGAGCGCCGTCAGGATGGTCTGTGGCGTTGCTCGATCATGATCAAGAGCGATGTCCCTTCGAGCGGCTGGCGTTGGGTCACCCTCAAAGGCGCTCACAAGACCGAGCAGGCTGCTCGAGACTTTTTCACATTACGCATAGACGAAATCTATGCTAAGTTCGCCGTCCACGAACAGGAGGACTGACGTGACTGACATCACGCTCGCCCGTATCAAGCGGGCATTCGACCGACGTGGCTGCACCGGGCTCACCATCTGGGTGAACTCGGACGGTCACATTCAAGCGAACCTGCGCGGCCCCGACAACATGAGTTGGGGTTGCGTCACCAATCAGGACCTCGAGAAGGCGTTGCTCGGCGCGCTGGAAGAGTTCCTCGATCACCACACAGAGGTTATCGAACGCAAGGCCAAGCCTCCTCGTGTCGTCAAACAGGAGCAGCTTGTCTTGCAGCTCGAACGTGCCGCCAACCCCAAACGCAAAAGGAGACGCCGCAATGACTAGTCATCACGCAATCCCCGATCCCAAGCCCACAACCTGCTGGGCGGATACACAAGGTACCACCTGGCCCAACGAGGCAGACGCCAAGGCTTCGAACGCCCGCCTCCTGTTCCTCGCGGGCCTCAGCCATGAGACGTCCCTCGACGAGGACGAACAGGACGAAGTGTGGCAGACGTTGATCCGCCACCCCCAGCTCATCCATGCCGCCGCATTCGCTGCAGGCACCCTTGTTGACCGGAGGAGCTGATGGTTGACACGAATTCGCCCCCGTTCGCCGTTGTCGAATTGACCCAGGAGGAACATCAGTTCCTGCTGGATCACTGCGACAGCAACATGACCTTCGGCCTTGCATCCCTGCAGAGCCTCAGCGAAGACAATGCTCGGCGGATGGTCGACATCCTCGAGCAGTTCAAGGCCCTTAAGAAAAAGCTCGAAAGGAGCATCCTGTGACCTACCGACAAAAGACAGTACTCCAGGCAATCGGGTGCACGGCTCTCAGTCTGGTCATCGCCCTCGGGCTCAAGGCCACAGGGATGATACAGGACGAGACCAAGTTCCTCGCGGCCTTCGCCCTGTATCTTGCATGGCTTGCACGTATCAGGCAGACCAAAGTCTGAGCTCGTCATGCCAGAGGCCTGCGAAATCGCAGTTCTCGTAGCCGTGCATCGTCGGAATGCCTTCCGTGTAGTGGATATTGCACGGAGGGCGCATTTCCGCGTCACCGAGCTCCTGTGGGCGATTGTGCCCGACGAGGTAGTTCCACGTCAGCGGCAGTTCGCCAATCGCGTCATCGGGCAACCAGCAGAACTGATGCAGGTCGCGGCCCGGTACCCCGTTCAACAATTCGAGACTCAGCCCGACGTTGCTCGGGTGATCGATGTTGAAGAGCATCACGCTCGACCAATTCTTCCGCCCGTATTGCGTCTGATGCTGCCCGTCCATCTTGGTGGCCTCGGTCGGCACGTGGTTGTGCTTGACGACCATCACCGCGTACCGATCATCCGCCAGGGCGAACAAGCGCTCGATGGGCTGCGTCACAAGCATGTCGCAATCCATGAACAACGCCCAACGACTGCCCGGACGTTGAACCTCCCGGCGAGTCTTCAGCTTGACCAGGTGAGGCACGAAGAACCGACTGATCGAGAACTCCGTCGCCATCGGCGCGTCAGAGATGACATCCCACAGGTTGCCATGAATGTCGCGCTTCGTCGGGCGAGTGTAAAGGTCACGTTCGCGCAACGTGTGGAGGACAAGGCCATTGATCTGGATCGGTGACAACGAATGCCTCCTGATCGAATGACGCAAGACTGAGAAGGCTCCAGCCTCTCGAGGATCGAAACCAATCCAAACTGATCTTTCCATTTGATTTCCCTCTTACGAAAGGGCCGCGGGGGTGCGGTCCTTGCATAAGAACGAAAAAGGCCCAGATGCAGGAGACATCTGAGCCTTCTCTCTCGAGGATTTAGGACAAGCCCAAAACCTAACGAAACGGAGGGTGGCAGTTGACACGTCGCTTGAGCATTCGTCACCTCCATTGTTTATTGCCAGTCGATGATCGGCGAAAGCGTGGCCTTCGTCAACCACCACACTCTCACCGTGCGATGATCGCAGTACTTGAGCCTGTCGTGCCCCACACAGCTTGAGTGGCGAAGGAACTCCCGTCGGAAGACAGCCGAATGTTCTGGCCCGCGGCGGTACTGTTATTCGCCATAGCCAGAAACTTCTTCGCGGCTTCGGACCATTTCAATCGGGTGTTAGACGACCCAGGACCTGCAGGCGAGGCGGCCATTGCAGACCAGGAGACGCCTTTGTTGTCGCTGTACTTCCCAAGCCAGTTAGACCCGCTCAAGATGATCAGCCTATCCAAGAAAGGTGCATAGACCATCTTTGAGTCACTCGAGAGGTCCGAGTAAGGCACACCGAAGCCGAACGCGCCCCCGTTGACCACAGAGGACATGTCCGCCGAACGCAGCGACTGGTCGATCTCTCGACGCATCGCCGCCATACCATTACCGACTGCGCACGCCTCGGCCAGGTAATTGAGCGAAGTGCCGGGACTAGTCGTCCAAATCACAGGCCAATTCACCAAGTCAGTCGAGTATTGCATCTGCGTCGGGTAGGGCGAAGTAGCAGAAGACGATATCAACAGCACACCGTTCTTCAAAACGATCAGCTTGTTATTGCTCGTCTGCCTGCCCGGCACTGAGCTGTGGTTTGTCCAAGTACCGGGTAGGCCGTCAGGAGAGGAATAGACGTTGTTAGTCCTCAGCCCGACGAACCTGCCGAGACCTTCACACCAGCCGAAGTTTTCGAGGTTGGCGCTGCCTATGTTACCTGAGCCGCCTGAAATGGTGCCCGGAGTGAAGTCCTTGCCATTGGCCGACTCGAACAGTGCGCCGCTCGATCCGACGAACAGGAACTTCTCCCCGTTGTATGCGCCGCCCCAGATATTAACCGATGGCGGGGTACCTGTGCCCTGCTCCCAGTTCACTCCATCGTAAGAGAACCAAGGAACACCGGACCTCATGATGACAAAGGCGGGCAGGTCACTGACCTCGGCAGCCTTGAGACGCAATGACCTGCGAAGGTTTCCATGTCTCATAGCTTACGCCTCCAGATCGCCGGTCACGTCCCATTCGTTGGTGCCGACCTTGGTGAGGCAGAACACGCCCCACTTTTTGATGATCGTCGTCACGCCCGAACGATAGTTGAGCGTAACGCCTGAAGCGCCGACAAGAGTGAGGTCACCGTCACCGGCGTTGATGCCCGAGATGGTGGTTGTCTCTCCTTCCGCAGCGAACGGGAAAGCCGCTGTTGCGTTCGTCGGTATCGTGACAGTTTTGGCTGCGGCGTTGGTGCACCGATGATACTTCTCAGCATCTTCCAGGGCGAGCGTGTGAGCCGTGACAGAGATCGTCTTGATCGTTGTCTTCGGCACGACGCCATCGGCGCCAGCATCACCCTGGTCGCCCTTATCGCCTTTGTCTCCGGTGTCGCCTTTATCGCCCTTATCGCCTTTATCACCTTTGAGTCCCTGAGGCCCGACAATGGAGGTACCAGCGGGCCACACGCCTCCAGCCTTCGGGCCGTAGATCATGTTGGTGGTGTTGGCGATATAGTAGTTGCCGTTGACACCGATGGCGTTGCTCGGGGCATTGTTGCCGTAGAGGATGGTGTTGCCGGCAGCACCCGTATCACCGGTGTCTCCCTTGTCACCTTTATCCCCCTTGTCTCCCTTCTCGCCAGTATCGCCCTTGTCACCTTTGACACCTTGGATACCCTGAGAGCCGTTGGAGCCATCAGCACCTGCGGGACCCTGTGGGCCTTGGATGCCGACGACAGGACCGATATCATGCCAGACGCCGCCTTCTTCATAGCGGATCAAGTGACCCGACATGTCGCCGTTGAGGGCGGCAGGAACAGTCTTGTTGACGCGATCATCTCCGTCCGCGATGATGAGCATGTTCCAGTCGACATTGGCCGTCTCGATAGCCGAGACTTTGGCTTCGTCAAAGATACCATACTCATTCGGCACGATGGTCGGACCCGGCTCGCCTGTTTCACCGCGAGGACCTGCCGGGCCTTGTTCACCCTGAGGACCTTCGTCACCTTGATCGCCAGGTTCGCCGTCAGCACCTTTCAATGATGCGAGCCAAGACGCTTCATCCCCTGAGAACCCTTCATCGACAGCAACCTCGTAGGCGCTCTTGCCGGCCGGGCCTGCGGGAAGCGTGTTGAACACTTCGTTCATCTGCGCGAGCGGCACTGCATGATCAGGCTCGGTTGCTTCAGCTACCCACAGGCCTCCGGACACGTCGCGAATAGCAACCGAGTCGCCGTCCTTGTCGATGGTGCCCGGAAGATAAACCTTGCCCGGAGGCGAGCCGAGCATGACGGCAGGGATACCGTAACCTTCGGGCGGCAAATTCTCAGCCCAAAGCTCAGGAGTGAAGTCGCCGGCAATAAGGTCGCCATCCGCGTTGAACCGAGCAACCTGAGCAACGTTGCCCGAAGGGATAGCCTCGGACAGGCCTTCGAAGTTGTCGTCCACCTCGTCATGCGTCAGCGCGGAGCCTTTCGTCCGGCGCAGTGTAACGTCGATAGCCATCAGAGGCTCCCTTCTACGTAACCGGCTACCGAGTAGCCATTGATCCAGTAAGGCGTGCCGACCTCAGCGTTTCTCCAACGAGCCGTGATCGAGTCTGCGCCTTGCGTGAGGGTTGCCAACCCGTTGACCGTCGGGAAAGCGTCTTGAGCTTCCCAGTGATCGGTGACCCACAGGAAGTCATTCGTGCCGAGCGTGAAGTCAGCGTCGGTCAGCCAAGACGGACGATTTGCGATGTCATCCGGATACAGCCAGTTGCCTGCGCTGAGGTTGAGCACGGGCCTCGGTGTGGGAGGAGGTCCTGCTTGCCCTGTCTTGCGCACGAAGCTGACGCCGTACCCGTAGCCGAGGATCATGACCATATCAGTCTCCGTCGAGGAATGACAGCTTCCAGCCGCCCGTTACAGAGATAGCCTCGGGCAGACCGTCGACCAGACGCAGCTCATGCGCCGGAAGTTCGCCCGATGCTGTTGGGTTGGCGCCCCAGGCAACGAACGATGATCCGCCGATTGCGGTCAGACGGACATAGACTGTCCCATCCGGCTTGTCGTTCGGGATATCGACCGTGTCACCGGACTCTGCCGTAAACGTACCGACCACGTCCTTGATGATGTTGGCGGCATACGCAGATGCACCACCGCCGAGGATGATGAATTCCCCTCGTACTGTAGCCATGCTCTTACTCCTTCAGTGCCGGCCAAATGTCCTCGAGCTTGCCTCCGGCGGCAGCGTAGCCTCGAGCATACATCAAGATGTCCGAAGGCGACAGCGAACCGCCGCAGTTAAGACACGTCATCTTCTTCCCCAGGACGTGGTCTCCCTGGAACCTGTGTGTCTTGCACGTCTTCAGGCGGCGTTGGTTCTCCTTCACCTCCTGCCAGAGTGACCGCATCTCTTGCGTCGTCATCAGAGCCATCGCCGTCAGCCTCCTTCTCGAGTGCTTCACGTTCCTTCTCAGCATCGAACGATGCGGACAAGCGACCACGACGCTTAGCCTCGGCCCAGAGCGTGTCCTGAGACAGGTCCTTGCTACTGCGCATCGACAGGACATCGGAGAAGCCGTCGTTTTCGCCAGGCTCCAGCGAGAAGTCCATGTCCATCTCGACCTCGGGCTCGTGACTGTCCTTCGACCACATGGCCATAAACATCAGGAAGTTCTCTGCCGAGTCCTTGAGGTCGAGTGCCCAATTCTGAATGGCCGCATTGCCTTTGCGTGCAGCGAAGACCGTGGTGACCACCGTCAGGTTCTGAGACGATGCCGTGAGCGGCTGACGGCCAAGCTCTCGCAGCTCCTGTGCGATGTCCTTAGCGTCCTTGCTCAGGAACTCCAGCGACGTGCCTGCCGGCTCGAGGATATCGAACGACCCGCTCGGGTTGCCCGCCTCGCCTCGGCCAGTGTAGAGCACGGCACGCGGTCCCACAGGAAGTGGTGCGACCTTGCCTTCTTTGTCGAATGCAGGATCGACGCCATTGGCAGCGAGCATTGGGAACGCAGTCAGCTTCTTGAGGTTCTTGACCCCGTTCTGCGCTTCGTAGTGCTCGATCTGCAGGTAGGCCGCATCGTTCATAGCGCCCAAGACTATCCAGCCTTTCTCGCGCTTGCCGATCACCAGAGCAGTGAACGGGATGCGATCCAGCGAGATAGGCCCGGACTGGATCATCTTGAACGAAGCCGGCTTGGCGGTACCGCGAATTGAAGACGCCTTGGCTTCCCAGATTTCGAACCGCGGCGGCTCAAAGCCAATCACCACGTCGTCTCGGAAGATCGGATCGCGTGTCAGCACACGGACCTGTTCGACCATGATCTCGTTGAAGCCGTCGATCCGCTTGTAGAACTCACGGAACCTGACGTGCACGAACTCCTCGACGCCGTTGATGATCGCCGAGTACACAGCGATAGCATCGCGAGCCGGCACCATGATCGCATAAGGACGAGCACCGGAGGCACGTTCCTCAGCCAACGTCTTGCGACGAGGCCGCCCGGAAGCGTCGATAGTGTTCGGGTCCGTCTGCGCGTAGTCAACGAAGACATACGAGATGGCGTTGGCAATCGCATCCTCGAACCAGTTCGACAGGAACTTGTTGATATGCGTGTACTGCCCGTCCACGTTCTCCATGAGCACCGCCATCGCGGTCGAGCACTTGACCTGAATTTCCTTGGTGAAGGGACGAGCAGCCAGGTCCTCGACCATAGACCGGAAGATGTTCGTGAAGATCGCCGTACGGACACGTTCCTTGTAGGCTTCGTTGCTCTCGCTTTCGAACTTGGGCAGGTACTTCTCGCCACCTGCTCGCATCGTCGGCGTACCGCCCATGATCGCAGCAATCATGTCCCAGTACTCGATCATCGCCAGGTAGTCGCTGGACGGGTTATTCACGGTGTTAGAGGTGCCAGACATCAGTAGCTCCCTGCCATCGGCTTGTGTTTCGGTCGACGTACCGGCTCGAGAGCGTAACGCAGTGAGTCGATGACGTGGTTCTTTGTCTGCATGAGCTCGTTCGTCACGAGCAGCGTCTTAGGATCGATCTTGAAGCAGAAGTGAGTCAGCTCATCGACCACATGCTTGCACCGAGGATGCACGATGATGTCATATCCCTGCAAGAACGTGATGCCTTCCCTGATCGATCCCGGGCCTTTGACCGAAGGACGGATCAGCGGATAGCCGTGTCGCTTGAGATACGATATCGCCTGAGGATTGGCAGAGTCCGCGATGATAGGCCAAGTCTTGGCTGCTCCCGTGTTCTCTTTGTCCAATCCGTCGAAGAACCTCGGCGTGTCATCGATCTCCACACCAATCTTGTAGCATTCCTGATCGATGAAGAGGATGAGGCCGTTCGGATCGTAGACCGGCTGCCCATTGACCCACTTGCCAGTGAAGCATCGGATCAGAACAGTCGGATCGACCGAGTAGCCCCAGTCCGCGCCATGCAGGAACATGACCTCGGCAGGAGTCTCGAACGAATGCGTCTCCCAGTTCTTGAAGACACGCGCTTCCGAGTTACGCTGATACTTGCCCTTCCAGACGTGGTTGTATTTGTCGATGTCCCTGCGCTTGTCACGCAACATGTCTCGACGCAGTTCCTCAGGAAACCAAGGATTGTCGAGATACGTCACATGCTTGTGCACAAAGTCCGGGTCGCCGCGGTTGACCGAGAACAGCTGATCCACAGGGTCCTCGGGTTTGTCCGGGTTCCAGGAAAACCTCAGCTGCGACCCAGAGCGAAACGTCGGGATCGCCAAGTCCAGTGATCGCTGAGACAACGTCTGCGCTTCTTCGAACCAGGCTCGATTAAAACCTTCGAGCGACTTGATCGAAGCAGCTGTATGGTTCTTCAGGCCGCGAAAGATAAACAGGCTGTCATGCGGGCCTACGATCTCTCGCTCAGTGATCTTGAACAACGACCGTGCGCCGTATGCGTCGATGTAGTCCTCGATCAGCTGCTTGACCGAGTCCTTGATTGAGTTCTGCACCTCGCGAACGCAGGCAGCGCGAACATGTCCGAGCAATGCCTCCTCGACGAGCTGGCCTCCGAAGAAGTGCGACTTAGCACTGCCTCGGCCGCCGCTCAAGCCTTGGTAGCGTTCTGGCCCGAACATGTCGGCGAATGCTTCAGCTGTCTCGATCCTTAGTGTTTGGTCTGATGAAGACACGTTCTACCCTCGAGATAACATTGACCGGAGGCTCATCAGGACCGCCGCCCACAATTGCCTGAGCAGGCTTGCCCCAGCCTCGATTGAGAATTGCCTCAGCAGCGTCCATGCGAATTGCATCGCTCTTGGATTTCTGCATCAGCCGCACCAGCGTATTCAACGCAACTTCCGTGTGAGTGCGCGCCAGCTCCTTGACCATTTGCTTGGTCGGGTCTTTGGCTTTGCGAAATGCACGCGACGGGTTCTCTACAACCTCAGCCGCTTTCTTCTTGGCGCGTTCCTTCGCCAGTCGTGACGCTCTCGGCATCTGTCTGCTCCTATTACAATACTCGCGACGATCTTCTTGAGAAAACCATCGCGTCTCTCCTAATACAATGACCTGTTGGCAATTCTTGAGAAAAGTCGTCGCTTCATCGTATTCAGCGAGCGAGCCAACCTTCTCTAAGAAAACTGACTCAGTCGCTGTAATACGCGGCGACACGCATTCTTTCCAAGAATAATCACGCCGGGCTCCTAATACAACGCCCCGGCAAGTTTTCTAAAAAGAAATGTAGTCGCTGCTGTAATACGACGAGAGCTAAGTTTCTTTTCAGAAAAACTCATGCTTCGTTGTATTAGGAGGAGACGTCCGTTTCTTTTCAGAAAACTTTCCAAGTCGTTGTATTGAGACAAAGCCAAAGTAACTTCCAAAAGAAAAGGCCGCCTTCGCTGAATACGAAGAGCAGCCCTTTTTCTCCAAGAAATCAACTGCCTTGGTTCTATTGAGAAGACCTATTTCAAGCCTCCCATCCGCAGTCGAATGTAGCCAGCACGACCTCAAAAACACCTGCCAGTTGAGAGCCGGTGGCTGTGGCAACCTACCACTTCTTAGGCCATCATCCTCCGTAAAGTCAATAGCCTTTCGATCTTTTCCGGTTCTAGCGCAGTGTCGACCACCAAAACCCAGTTCTGTAGCTCCCCCAAGATCGACCATCCAGGACGTTTCTTGTCCCCCCTGATAATCTGCCTAGGTGTTTGACCCGCAATGCATTTTTCGAACAATTGCCACGGCAAACCCTTCAGTCTGGCCTCGCGCACCGCATTCAGGACCAGCTCAGCGTCTTCCACACACTGTTGACGCCACCGTCTTGCTGCTGCCTCATCAGCAGCTCGCGCCGCATATGGCTCCATCATTTCCTGCACGCCGAGCCTGACGTCCTTAGCCAGCTGGACGAAGAACGTCTGATCGCGCATCATGACATTCGACCACCAGACATTCCCATCCTTCTTCGGTCCAACCGACCCAGACCAAAGCTTAATCGATACTTCGACAACTCCCGCCGCTTCCATCACAGAAGTCATATGTTCCTCCACAAAACGACAGTGGCCAAGATCAAACCAATGAACACACCCCAGGCTATCGCTTCCATCATCTCAACACTCCTCCGCCAATTGAGGCCTATCGAGGAAATGCCCCCGGCTCTCCCACGAAGGCACGATGGCGATGATCCACCAGAGTCCGTCGGTCTGAGGTCCGACCAACATATCGCCGCCATCGTAATTCTTGGCCGGGTCCCAGTATCCTTCGTCCTTATCCCACACGATGACATGCGAGTAGCCGCGAGGAGACTTCCCGCCGATGATCAGCCGAGGAATGCCTCCCAGCCAATTGCGCGACACTGCCTCAGCCATTCCCTCGAAAGCTGTGTCTCCGCCCAACGGTATCTCGATCAACATCATGCCGCGTTCACGCAGCCACTTCTCGATACCCTCCGACACGCCTTGTCCGCTATCCCAGTCGTTTTCACTGTCGCCGCCATACAGCTCTACAAAATGCGGGACGCTATCCCTCACCATGCCGAGGTAGCAAGCGATGGCTGTTCGATAGCAATCGCCCGGGTGCCCCTCCTCACGATGAAGCCATCTTTGTTTCTGCTTAAGCATTGGAAACATCTTCTCTCAACTCCTTAATATTCTGTTAACCATTCCTGACTATCACCCATGACACTCTCCTTTCAAGATGATATCTCTCTTCAGGTCACCACAGGAGAAACACGATGACGCCTGAATTAAAAGCATTCCTCCAAGCCTACGCTGACTGGGCGTATGGCGACGACGACCACAATCCTTATGGCTTCGACCAACGCTTTGGCCTGTGCTACAACGCTCTTCCCTATACCCACAACATCGTCAACATCGATGTTAACACGTTCGAGTTGCGCAGGGAGCTCGAGTGGATGTTCGTCGCCGATGGCCTCGACATCACCTACCCGTTCGGCCAAGATGACTTCAACAATAGCGACGACCTGCGCACTTGCCCCAAACGTCGTGCATGGGTCCTCAGCAAATTGGAGTCGGCTACATGACCATCGTCCTCAAGCACCTCGCCAAGGAATTCTCGGCTAATCCTCGTCGCATTCGCATGATCTTGCGACAGAACGACCTCAAGCCAACCAACGGAAGATGGACATGGCCCGACGACGACCCTCAGCTCACCGCGATCCGTACTCTGCTTGGCTCGATCTTGTCGAAAGAACCCGCCTCATCTACCCAGCCACCCACCCAGCGGCCGCAGAAACAATCGACAAAAACCACATAACGCCAGTCGCCAGTCTTATCGAGAAGAACCTTTTCACCGTCGAACACCTAACCCACAGGATCAATCAAATGGAAGCCGCATTCCCGTCCAGCCCGACACGCCCGCCCAAGTGGGGCATTCGCATAAACGGTCGCCGCAATCAAAACTGGCACTTCGCCTTCTGCGGTACCTACGCCGCCCGACACTTCATCGAAGCCGTCATGGCGCAGACCACCTACAAGTGGGTATCGAACGAGGAGCTCGAAATCTTCGAGCCACTCTCACTCACGTTGACATGCGAGCAGCCGAATGGCCTCGATGCCATCATGGAGCACAAGCTCACCAAGGAAGAGGAAGCTTACACGCTCCCGACGCCATATCCTCAGCAAATCGCCCAGATGCTAGGGCGCCCCTACGCGCTCGCTGGCCGCCCAGACGCATCCCCCGGGGAGGAAACACCGGCGAAACCAGCCAAGCGAGCCAGGCAGCGTCCTGAGCGCGAAAGCGGCAAAGCCAAAGCAATCCCTGACGGTCTGATCCCGCTCGACGCGATCACCAAGGACCCCAAGAAGGCCCGCAATATCCTGCGTGCCGCTAACTTCCCCAAGCCCGCCTCAGGAAAGTGGCTGTTCACCCCACAGGAAGCCGAAGCCGCCAAGAAGGTCCTGAGCAAATGAAACAAGAAGTCATTTTTCCTCGCGGCATCAAGCTGCACCACACGTTCGTCAATCGGGTGGTCAACGTCTACGAGTCGTCTCGCAATGCAGGAGGCAAACGATATGGCCTGGCTCGCCATGTTGGCCTGCCCCTCGGCAAGTCGACCTGCCTCTATCGCATAAGGATCATCTGGAAATGACTCGACGTCTTGCCCTCAACAATCGGGCTGCTCATCTCGAGCAGCTCATCAAGCAAACCGAAGCCGAAATCCGCACCTTGACCAATCGTCTCGTCAAGTACCGATCCGACCTGCGCAAATACACTTCGATGAAGGACAAAAAGCCATGAGCAAGACCGCCCACATTAAACGCCTGATCGCTGCCTACCCGCACCCGCTGCAAGTCAACCGTGACGCTCACCCGCGTCCTCACAAAGTCAACGTGCCCTACGACTACGGCTACATCCCCATCAACAAGGTAGGCACGTTCTTCCTGTTCCTCACCGAGGCCGACCGCCTCGACTTCGCCGCCCGGTACGCCCTCAAGAAGCGAACGATCAAACAATGGCCGCCGGCAGGTTACGAGTAGTTAACCATACCCACAGGACCCCACTGACAACACCCCACAAATGCCATAGTGTGTCTCCACGTCAATTCCGACGCTGGAGACACTGCTATGACTGTCAAGTTCGAAATCACCCTCGCCTACCTCAACGAACTGCGCGCCATGAACGGCAAGGCACCGCTCAAGGCCTGGAAAGAGTCCAAGGATAAACTGGCCCAGGCAATCGATAAGGAACACGAAACTCGCGTGGCCAAGCAGACTGTTACCGAGCAGCTGCTCAAGGAAGAAGTCGCCCGCGCCGCTCAGGTCCCCGCCAAGAAGGTGAACAAGCACGGCGAAGTCGCAACGCCCAAGGCAATCAAAGCCGTTCGTGTTGCCGCCGACGCTGCCAAGGTCAACGTTGCCGCCATCGCCAAGGAGCTCGGCATAAACCCGAAGGTCGCTCGCGCTAAACTGCGCAAAGCAAACATTGACCGCAACGATGCCGCCGCTATCCGCAAGGCTCTCAAGAAGTAACTCACTGATACAGGCGCCCTCCGGGGCGCTTTTCCTAGAGTGCATTTTCTACATCCGGTCACATACCTACGTTCGTGCGCGATATTGTCATGCTCTCTAACTAATCTATATATTTAATAAATACGTATTGTATGTAGGGACATGTTGAATTTTGCAATATCGTGCGCGTATGCGCGTTCGATACCGGGTGTAACATTCTCTTCTCCTTGCTGGGTTTCCAACGTTTGCGAGAGTTTGCCGTTTGACGCCGGCGAGGATAACACGTACTAATCCGCTTTCATGCAGACCAGATGTTAATGAGAGGATACCACATTGCAGTTGTCGAAGGAAATCACTCGGGAATACCTCAGTAGGTTCCTGTTGTTCAAAAATTGCCAGGAAATTGCTGACATGATCGGCGTTTCTAGGCTCACTGTTCACCGCTGGAAGGACGGGCTAGGCTCTCCTCGCTCGAGTCTGTTGCCCGACTTTGACGTTGCTTTTGACCGGCTGCTGGACTGGATCGAGGATCAAGGCTTTCCGTCCGTGGCTGAGGCGTTGGACTTTGATCGTCCCGCTCCAGAAGGTCGACCGATGATGAGAGCCTCCCGTGTGGAAGGCTGGCTCGTGGATCGATTGACTGACAAGAAGCCCAGTCAGTGCACCTACTCCAAGATTGAGAAGGACGCCAAGAAAGCCGGCATCACTCGAGCCCAGCTGTATCGGACTAGCGTCAAGTTGGGCGTGGTCAAAGAGTTGACGGGTTTCGGGATCAACCGCGCTAGCCGCTGGAGCCTGCCATGATTGTCGAGAAGATGGCGAACCTTCGCCTGCTCACGCTCTTCCTTGGCCTTACCGAGCCAATCCTTTATCGTAACCTCGGGAGCAACTGGAAACTCTGGCATCGCTCGCACTTGTCCCGACTCGAGGAGCTGATCGAAGAGCGTAAACGGAAACTCCACAATGCCTTCGGCGATCAGCTGCCCGAGGCTCAGGAGCTGGCCGAAATCCTCGACGCTGTTATGGAGAAAGTCTGGGCTGCCCACAACAGTGTGGGAGAGGAGATGAGGGAGCGGCTGAGGAAAGGTCCTCAACCTGCGGTGAAATTCAAAGAGTCCCTGGCGTCTGCGATAGCCTGCTCGGAACGTGACATCAACCTAGCGGCAAAGGAACTGGGTGTGATCAAGGAAAGACGACCCACAGGAAAACGTGTGGAGATTTGGTGGAGCTTGCCCGATGGAGAGTGACAGGCGTTTGATCCGAGAAGCTATCCAAGGGTGGGAGCGTCTCTTGAGCACGCAATCCAAGGTCGGCATCTCGAGCGTGAAGAACGGTAACTGGATGGCGCAACGTCCTCTCTGCAAGCACTACTTGGAGAAGCAGTGTGAGGGCTGCCCCGTAAAGCGGGCCACTTCTCAGCCTCGTTGCCACGGCACTCCTTTCGCCAAGGCGCGTGACAGTGTGGTAGACTGGGGCAAAGGACGCATCAAGAAGAGTCGGTACCTGATCGAGCAACAGATCAAGTTCCTCGAAGGGCTCTACCGCATAGACGAGCTCCGGAGAGCCGCTGATCGCAGGATGTCCGCAGGGCCTGTTCTTTCTTCCGAGCTTGGCGAGTTGCTTGGCATGTCTCCGGTCAAGCTTTCTCACTGGATGCGTATGTGGGGCTACCATGTTCGCATAACCCGCGACCCGACTCAGAATTACAAGAAGATCATCTTTTATGAAAAGTCTAAAGATCTCTCCACTATGCGACCGGGATATCGCTGCGAAGGATGCGGGCGAACTCACGCAGTCCGGCGCGAAGCTATGATGCCGTTTTCTCTCACATGCGCAGATTGCGGAGGACAAATGCACCTCGTCGGTGTTGACCCGAGCGTGAATGTGTCTCATCGAATTGCTGGTATAACGCTCAAGGAGCTCGAGCAATGACCAAGTGCATCCTCAAGTACCCCGTCTCGGTGGGCGAAAACCTGATCCCGATGCCGCAGCATGCCGAGGTGATCCATTTCGGCGAAGACCCGATGGGTCAGCTGTGCCTGTGGGCCATCACATTCCAAGGAGACCTCACGAGGGCGAGAAAGTTCCTCGCGGTCGGGACCGGTCATCAGTTCCCGGCCAACGCCGCATACATTGGCACCTGCAAGCAGGGCGCGTACATGTGGCACCTGATGGAGGTACCCTCCTATGGCTAAAGCTCCCACGATAATCGCCAAGGTTCGCGGCTACTCGTTCTTCGGCATGGAAGGGGCAACGGCCTACGCCGAGCTCGAGGAAGGCGACGGCGTGCTACTGTCGCGTGAGCCGGAGAACGATGTTGACTCCAATGCTATCCGCCTCGAGACATCCTGCGAGTCCTGCGGTGGACACAACGTTGGATACATTGATCGCGACAGCGCGAGAAAGCTGTCTCCCTGGATCGACAAAGGGTGGGTCTACACGGCTCACGTTGTTCGAGGCCCGTGCCTTGTTCCGATGGGCTTCTTCCTCAGGCTTAACCCAACACCCGAGGTCGAAGTCAAATGCGTGCCCATCCAACCTCTGCAGCTTAAACAGAAAAGGAAAGCTCATGCTCCAGTTTGAAACGAAGATTGTCCGCACCGCAAAGGTACTGATAGTCGAATGGGAGGACTCTGTCTCAGCCGCCGGCTGGCAGTCGTTCGACTCGAACAGCAAAGAAAGCATGGACATCGTGTCCGTCGGTTATGCTGTCGAGGTGACAGACGCCTTCGTTGTTCTGGTCCCGCATATCCACAAAGGTGCCGACGGCTTACCAGTTGGGATGCAGGGCAATCTTCAAATCCCGAAGCGGGCAATCAAGTCCGTTCGTGAACTCGTGCTCAAGGAGGCACCTAACAATGCAGCTACCTGACATCGTTCTTTACCACGCCGATTGCTATGATGGCTTCGGCGCCGCCTGGGCAATCGAACAGGCTCGCCTCAAAGCCAAGGTCAACAAAGGCTCCATCCGGTACGTGCCGGTGCAGTACAACAAGCCGTTGCCTCTGGTCGACTACGCTTGTGACCTCATGTATATCGTGGACTTCTCGTTCCCGATGGAGGTCCTCGATAATCTGTCGGCTGTCGCCAAGCGTATCGTGATCATCGATCACCACAAGTCAGCTGAAGAAAACCTGGCCGGCCTCACCCGGTTCAACATTGGCGATCCCGGCTTCGATGCGTTGATCTCGCATCAACGGATACTCGCTCACTTCGACATGACCCAGTCCGGCGCCGTGTTGACGTGGAAGCATTTCCACCAGGACCCGGTACCGCTGATGTTGCAGTACATCCAGGACCGCGACCTGTGGAAGTGGGAGTTGACTGACTCCGAAGCCATCAACTCGGTCATCTCGACGGTTCCTTTCTCCTTCCGGCAGTATGACAGGATGGCAGACGAAATCGAGCATGACTTCCCCGAGACTCGATCCACCGGTCAGACCGTCTTGCGGTATCGGCAGAAGTTGGTCGAAGAAATCTGCAAGCCGGCACGTCTGGCCCGGTACGAGACCAAGACGGGAAAGACCTACATGGCTGTGGTGGTTCGATCACCAGTCCTGCAGTCTGAGGTCGGCCACTACTTGTGCCAGAAGTTCCCGGCCGCAGATTTCGCTATCATCTATTCGGATATCCCGGACAGCCCGAACAACGTCAAATGGTCGCTCCGCTCGGAAGGCTCTTTTGACATCACCGAAATCGCCAAGGAGTTTGGCGGCGGCGGACATCGCAACGCTGGCGGCATGGTGACACCAGCCTGGAGGATGATTTAATGGGACACGCAGAACAAGAAGCTGATGGACGCCGCGCCGGCGCACCCGTCACGCATTACGTCCACATGAACACGGGCGGCCGTGTGTTCGTCAAGGAAGCAAGCCTGTTCGAAGCACAGGGCGGTCTTCTCGGCACCTGGGGAGTTGCCTGGCACGGCATCCATGCGAGGGACCTCGAGGACGCTCGTCGCATCGGTCAGGAGATGTTTGCCAGGAAGAAGGAACACGGTAAGACAATCCCGATCAAGACAGGGGGCACTGACCGGAACGAGCGGCTCCGTCGCATTGAAGGAGTACTCATGATCCCGAGTGCCGGCAGGGCTTCGGCCTCCGAACTCTCGGACATGATCCTGACCGCGCTCGATGAGCCTCAGGTTCGTCTCGATGATCTTTGCGATCACATGGCTCTTCGCCGGGTCCCGGACTACACGGCACTCGAGTACCGGGTTGTGGCGCATCTCCTCAACGAGGGGTCCGAGGCTCGTCGCCATGGGACACACAACCCACACAAGGGTAATTCCATCGAGCACTTGCTCCATGCCGAGGGATGGCTCAAGGAGGACTTGCGACTGGCACTGATCGACGCCAGCCCCTCTTATGCTCGATCCCAAGGCTTCTCCGTTCAGGACAAGGAAAGCACCTTGTTTAAGAACGGATACGAGGCGGGCTTCAAAGATGCACAGCTCGAACGCAAGAGCGCTTGGCAGGACTGGGTGTTGCGGTTGACGATCATGCAGCAATCGGTCCTCGCCTCGGCAGTTCGTGCTCCTGACGGGATGCGCAAGTTCCACCCGGCGAAGATGCTTGTCCGTTGGTATCGCCGTAGCGTGCTCGTCAGCGCGTTTGACGGCAAGCCCCTGCTTGACCCTCATGCACCCGGAGGAGGCTCGTTCACGGGCCCGCTGACGGGCGATTACACGGTCCAGCAGATGCAGGATGAGTTCATGCTCGCCCGTGACGAGATGAGCCTTCACTACTATGCCCACATGATGCACGCTGCGCAGATCATCGGGTGCTATCATCCGGACGATGACGTTCGCGACTTCTGGGAAACTCTCTACAAGCGCATGGTCAACGCCTTGCACTTGAACACGGAGAGTTATTCCCAGATGGCTCTTCGTCTGAGCGACGATCCGGCGGCATGGGACGAACGTTCGGATGAAGCTGGAAGCTGCTCGGACTGATCATGATCTACGTTGCCAGCAAAACCAAGCACGCAGGAAAGTGGCTCGCGTATCGTGACGGGGGCTACCCGATCAATTCCACATGGATCGATGAGGCCGGACCTGGGGAGACCCAAGACTTCACGGACCTGTGGACACGCTGCTGCCTCGAGGTCAATTCGGCCAAGGTGCTTGTAGCTTATCGCGAAAAGGGGGAGGTGCTGAAAGGCGCCTTCATCGAAATCGGCGTGGCATTGTCCAAGCCGAAAATGGTCTTGCTCGCAGGTGACTGGGAAGGCTTCTCCTTCGCGGCTCATCCTGTGGTCAGGAATATGGTCACGCTCAACGAGGCCATGGCAGTTGCATCCCGCATCTGCAAGACGTCCAGCATTATCCACACAAGAGCCCATTAGGAGGGACATTATGCAGTACCGCAATATCGCCAAGCGCATCATCCTCGACCGCATCGGTCAGGAAATCGAAGCCACCCATGGTCAGGATTACCACGATGAGCCTGGCGGCAAGGATTTCACGCCCAAGCAGGTTCGCAAACTGAACGAAGCCCGCGAAGCCGTCGCCGCGAGCCTGACGAAGAAGTGGAAGCTTGACGACTAACTGTCAGCTTGCGACGGTCCCCTTCTCGGGGGCCGTCCATTCGGCTCAAGGAGCACAGCCTGGCCGCCGTCGTGGTGTCGCACTGCAGCGACGATCCGGCCCGCCATCAAAACGCGCTCAACGAGCCTCTCATCGACTGACAGTCCTGCGACGTTGTTTTCCTCGTGCTCCCTCAGCAGCACCTGGATTTCGAAGACTAGGTCTCTCGGCATTTCTTCCACTCCTCAATGATCACGTCCACTCTGTCCTGGAGCCACTTGACCATGTGCTTTTCGCACCAGGCCTTATGCTCAGGGCTTGCATAGACGTAGGGCTGGTCCCACACAGGGTAGTCGTGTGGATTGGGAATGCTATCGTGCCGGGAGGGACTCCTCCCCTCACCGGGGAATTCATACCACACGGGCCCATCTCGAAGTTGGTACTGGATGTAGAACCCCACAGAGTAACCACCCGACCCCATCCGGTCGATGAAGGTGGCAACCCCAATCTCCAGGATGCGGGCTAGGTCAATATGAGCATTGAACCACGTCTTGTAGATGGTCATCAGTCGTCTCCTTTCAAAATCTGAAATAGGCTGAAGATGAACAGGCTGCCGAGGATAAGACCAAGGCCTCCGAAGTACGCGAACGGGCCCACCGATTGCCAGTCCATTACTCCACCTCCTTTCTCAGCTTGACGTTATCGCCGGCAGCCCATCCTGCCTGTGTGCCGATGCCACGGGGCAGCTCACGTTGCTTGCGACCTTTGCGACGAGCGGCGGCACGTTCTTCCTTCTTGCGCTGACGTTCAGCCTCCTTGTCCATACGAGCAGCTTCCTCAGGGTTTTCTTCGCGCCACTTGCGCATCTTCTCAGCGTACTCCTCGGCACGCTTGGCGCGAGCAGCTTCCTGCTCAGGCGTTAGCTTGTAGAGGTCGGTCCAGTACTCATCAATCTCTTCGGACAGTGTCTTGAAATGTCCCTGCACCACAAGGGCGTTGTGTCCCGTGGCTTCCTGAGCCATGCGCTCGTTGCGCTTGACCTCTTGCATGTAATCATAGGCGCGGTCGCGAGTGCGTTCGGCGCAGGCGGCCTTGAACGTCTTGCGGAATTCGGCGCGGCGAGCCTGCGTCATGCCCTTGGGCAGCGCGGTCTTGTAGAGCGACTCGATCTGACGGAACAGCCAGAACATCGTCTCCTCGGCGAGCTCGATCAGTTCCTCGCGACCGACAAACATGATACCGTCCTTGCCGAGATTGTAGACATTGCATTCGATGCCGTAGAGCGTGGCCGCCGCGACAGCGCACAACGCCTGGTGAGGCTTGAGCTCCTGGGATCGATTGCGAGCAACCGCCTTCGGCTTGGGAGCATCGGCAGCACGCAGTGAGTCCAGCTCGATGCCGGCGCGCATTGCCATCGAGGCCGCCATGCGCAGTGCGGTTTCCTGTTCGTCTTCAGTGCAGCCATTGGCCGTCGTCATGTTTAACAGCTTGGCGATGCGGGCTCGGATGGGATCAGACATTAGACAGCTCCTGTGGTAAGTGCAAAGATCAACGCGGCAACCATGACGCCCGACCAGGCGAACATGCAGTAGACATAGAACAGATCGTCCTTCATCGGGACCTCCTTTTTGATGAGGAGAATATAGGCCACCAAAAAGGGCGACTCAATGGCCGCCCTTTAACGTGGTTAACGCTTCGTTAGATTGCTTGACGGAAACCGTTGACGATGCGAGCAACAGTCTCCCCGATCAACTCCGGGTAGAAGATTACGGCCCACAGGAACAAGAATGCCAGGCCCCAGATAATCAACTGCATGATGAAGATGAACGCGAAGAACGGCCTCATCTCGGCACCCTCTCTTTGCCCGAGTGATCACCAAATGTCGTGAGGTTACGCTCGAGCCAGTCGGCTTCGCTCATGAGGTCCTTGTCCGAGTGAATGTGCTGAAGCGGCAATGCGTCATACTCGACCACGTAACGCGCCTTGCCCGATTTGGTGGTGTATGCGCAGCGAACCTCACCGGCAGCCGTGTAGTCGCCCTTGAATTTGACGACGCGGTCACCGATGTTGAACTTAAAGAACAGCTCTAGGTCGCCGTCCATTGCGTTATGGACTGAGCCGTCTTCGGTACGAAAGGCTGAGCTACCGGAAAGACCGAGCACGATTACTCTGCCAATAGTTCCGGTCGCCTTGTGGATTACTGTATCTCCGATTTTCATTTGGCGTTCCCAAAGTTGAAAGACCGAACCGTCGATTTCGGCCTGTGTTTGCTACCATGCGACTCAGACTTGTTGGGGTCCTCGTCACCCGACGACTTCTCCCAGAACTCTCTGCCGTTCCGAGTTGTCTTCTTGACGCCCAGCTGCTCGACGGCTTGCTCGATGTCAGTTGTCTTGAACCCACGGGCTGCTCCCATGCGTTCAATCTTTGCACGCTCAGTAGGTCGACCGGACTGGAGAGTCTGAGTCAGCCACTTGAGCGCGGTGTCCTTGTTGGTGTTCTTGATCGGCGCTACCGACAGGATGTCGTCCGCGGTCAGGTCAACGAATTCTCCCCAGATCAACTTGGATCGGTTCTTCACGTCTCCTTTGTCTGGTAGCCCCACAATGCGATAGGTGAACGACCGGAACAACGGACCGATGTTGTTCTTGGTCCCAGCGACGACGCGGATGCTTGGATCGTCCGGCGCCGGCCCCACTGTCGCAACGATACGAGCAACGCCCGTGAATGCGATTGACCCCTGGCCGCGATACAACGCTTTGCTGCCGGCGCCGCCTTTGGTCAAATGTCGCAACAGCACCACAGAGCAGTTGTGCCGGGTGGCGAGCAATTTGAACCTCGACAGTGCTTGCTGAGTCTCGCTCGACTTGTAAGTGTCCGCGCTACCGATGTAGATATTGATGGTGTCGAAGACGATCATGTCGGGCTTGAATTTCTCCAATGCCTCTTCGACCCGTTCCCACTTCTCCTCATCGTCAATCGAGAACGGGTGTTCTTCTTGGCGATAGTCCTCAAGGTTCTCGCAGCCATTCTCGATCAGTCTGAGCTTGGTGACGGTGTCCGCAGTGTTTTCCGTATCGAAGTAGGCGACACGTCCTCGGATCGGCTCATACTCGACTTCGCTCGGGATCGTCTTGCCGTCGACTATAGCGGCGCACACCATTTGCTGGAAGTATGATTTGCCGAGACCCGGGTCACCTTCAACGATAGTGATTTCACCGCGAGCGTACATGTTCGGCACGATCCAGTTGATGTTCCGCATGACCACGTCGGCCATCGACTGACCTAGCGGGTTAAATGCGAAGGGGTCACCGTCGTCCCCGTCCTCATCCCTCTTCGCACGATAGCCGGAGAAATGTTGATCGAGGGCTTTGTCGAGTTCTCTCCACAACTGATCCGGGCCGTCTCGACGTTCTCGGAACTTGTTCCACGGGCACGCCCAAATGAGTTCGAACACTTCATCCCGAGTCAAGCCGACTTCGATGAGTTCGTTCTGCAGCTTCCAGATGACCTCGGACCGAACACCTTGCTGAGGCTTACCGTTGAGCAATTCGCGACGAACCCAGCGGGGCATCTTCTTCTCATACTTCTTGAAGATCGCCGGTGCTTTGTCGTCGAGCTCCTCGCCCATCACATTTTTCATGCGCGGGATCACTCGATTGAGGCGCTTGACCTCGTAGGTGGGTCCGTCATTCCACAGGATGCGAACGCGAGGGGTGTTGGAGTACTTGTAGTTTCGGGTGTTGGGGACACGAAGAACCTGACTGAAGTCCCAGCCAGACACGTCTGCGCCAATCGAATAAGACAGACGTCGATTGAGCTGCTCCTCTATCTGCTCATCGACAACCCAAAACCCAACGAACCTACCGGGTGAAGACTCGAGGGCAATCGTTGGCTTGAGAGGTATCTCCTTCGGATTGGCCGCATCAAGGTCCGCATACAGCAATTTGGGTGCGACCGCATTCTCCTTTTCTCGACTACGTGCAGTGAACCCATGTGGGCACCAGTAGACGTCTTTGTCGAGGTTGTCCTTGATGAATTGGGGCAGTTCATCAAACTGATCTTTGGAGAACCAATTGTCCTTCCATTTCTTGCCCTTTTTTGTGGAGATACAGAAGTACTTCCCCGGCTGTTTCTTCCAAACCTGTTGGATCAAAAGCATTCTCACTTACCCCCGCATTTCTCTTCAGTGTCCTCTTCACGGGCGAGATTGTCGATTTGTCCTCGGTCGAAGACATAGGCATTTCCCACGCGACGGTGAGAGTAAGTTCCCCGGTGAACTCTAGCCATGAATGTGTGGTATTTCAGCCCCAGAGCGCTGGCTGCCTCAGAAGCGGAATAATAAGGTGTATCCATGTTTTGCTGCCCGTTTACAAAATTTTAAAACGTTGATAAACGATGGCGTCACACCAAGTCAACTGAGGGAAATTCTCCACATGAATTTGATAGTCGAGGGGCCCGACAATTCGGGAAAGAGCACGCTGGTGGCATACCTGAGCAAGATGCTGGGAATGCCCGTCATCGAGGGCAAAGGACCACCTAAGTCTATCGATGAGATCAACCAGCGAGTGATCAGCTACTCGCAGTACAAGAACGTCATCTTCGACCGTCATCCTGCGATCAGCAACCCGATCTATGACATAGCTCGCGGGTGCGAGCCTCAGATCAGGTCCGACATTCTCCAAGAGTTCTTCAACAAGGACGAGGACAAGCTCATCATTTTCTGCCGAGGTGACCGGACCCTTGACACGCATCAGGTGAAGGCGGATGAAGACCCGGCGCATGTCCAGATGGTCGAGCAGAAACATCGGATGCTGTGCGACTTGTATGATGCATGGTCCCTTCACCATGCAGACATCCTGTTCAACAAGCATCGCACTCGCATGTCCTCAATCGCCAAGATGGTATCGTCTCGGATGACCGTGAAGACTTCCCTCATGGAAGACATGCTGGAGTTCCACACCAAGTTCAACCTGACGCATAACGGTCCGGCGAGGAACCTCGGCGGCGAACTCGGTCGCTTCCGTGTCGAGTTCATGCAGGAGGAGCTTGATGAGTACCAGTTGTCGAGGGAAGCCGTAGATCAGATGATCGATACTCACGACCCGGCGGAGTACACGTTCCAGTTGGCCCAACAGCTCGACGCTCTGGTCGATTTAGCCTATGTGGTTGTGGGCACCGCCTATCTCCAGGGGTTCGATTTCAATCGCGCATGGGATCGAGTGCACAACGCGAACATGAAGAAAGTTCGGGCCACTCGCGCCGAGGACAGCAAACGCGGCACGGCCTTTGACGTGATCAAGCCCGAGGGATGGGAGCCGCCCGATCACAGTGACTTGGTCGAAGCGAACGACTATTGGAGTCGCCGCAATGAAGCGTGAATGGGTGGACCTCTGCCTGGGGCTGGCGGCAACGCCGGCTCATTTCTATTCAGGCGCTCGTAAGATTTTGCGGAACCAGCATGTGACGTTCGGTCGGCCGAAGACCGACCTGGTCATGGCGGATGCTGGCTACACGAAATCGAAGATGACCATGCTGACCAAGAACTACTTGCACGAGGAGAGCAAGGCAGTCGCTATCGACCTGTGGAACAAGCGACTCGGTCAACGAAAATATGGCAGCGTATCTTTCACTACGTTCAATCACTTCGTGAAGGGCGGTACCATCGACGCCAAACGATCCAAGCGTGCCAGCGTGTTCGGCCCGTGTATTCAGTCGGTGGCCATCACTTATATGCCGGACCACACTGCCGAAGTGGATGTCTTCTACCGAACGACTGAGCTGCTCAAGAAATTTCCCGCCGACCTGGTGTTCTTCCGCGACGTGCTGCTGGCTGGTTTCGATTTCGGCACGGTTCCCCTGAAGAAGCTCCACTTCCACTTCGCCAGCGTCACAGTCCATCCCATGTATTTTGTGACGGTGATCCCACACCTCGAAAACCCGATTGAGGAGCTGGACAACATCCAGGCGCATGATCCTCACTTTTGGCAGTGGACGATCAAATGGACCGCACGTTATCTCTGCCCGGAGCATCACAGGGGCATTCAGAAGTTTGCTCAAGCGATGCGAGTGTGTAAGGATGCGGAAGAACGCATCAGTGACCGGATCAAACCCGAGCTCATCGATTACCTCAATGCTAACCACCCAGGATATCGAAATGACTACATCGACCCCGACGAAGATGAAACTGACTGACTCGCTCGACCGCCTCAGCGCTGACCCATCATCGCCCTACTATAACAAGGAGGTGCTGAGGAAGATCGGCGTGAAGGTGAACGGTGTGTCTATGCCTTCGAACGTTCGCGAGTTCTGCGTCTCCGAAGGCTGGGTGGACGTTCAGCGAAAGGTGAGTGGCAAGTGGGAAGTGGAACGACTGACCAATGTGGTGGTCGAACCTTTCGAACGTCACAACCACCAACAGAACGGCCACATGACGGCCGGCGATC